>Ga0116110_1000720_pt1 | contig 18757 bp, 12 predicted proteins | sample June2015DPH_8_50_FD_89719 | JGI IMG/M metagenome (GOLD analysis project Ga0116110, IMG submission 89719) | Peatland microbial communities from SPRUCE experiment site at the Marcell Experimental Forest, Minnesota, USA - June2015DPH_8_40 | ecosystem: Environmental > Terrestrial > Soil > Wetlands >...
CAGAAGGTTTTCGTGGATTACACCTTCCAGCACGTCACGAAGGGAGAGCCTCTTTTTACGGTCTATAGTCCCGACCTGCTGGCGGCTGAGCAAGAGTATCTCCTCGCGCTCAAGGCCCGCAAAACGCTGAGCCAGAGTTCACTTGTTGAAGTGAATGCGGATGGAGCGACCCTGCTTGAAGCCGCTCGCATGAGGCTTTCGTTGTTGGACGTTACGCCCGACCAGATCCGTAATCTCGAGGTGACGGGCAAGCCGCAGCGGGACATCACGATCTACTCGCCTGCCGATGGCCATGTGCTTGAGCGCAAGGTGTTTCCCAATCAATATGTCACCCTAGAGGCTGAACTCTACAAGATCGTTGACCACAGTTGGATGTGGGTTTACGCGGAGGTTTACGAATCGGATATTCCCTACGTTAGCGAAGGTCAGGAAGCCGTGGTGACGGCGGAAGCGTTTCCCGGCCAAAAGCTTACGGGGCGCGTGAGTTTCGTCGAGCCGCATATGATGGAAGAAACCCGAACGGAACGCGTGCGCATGGAGTTTCCCAATCCCGATTTGAAGCTCGAGCCCGGGATGTTTGTGAACGTGGAACTGCACCGCGGCTTGGGGCGCCGCCTGACCGTGCCTGTGGATGCGGTGCTCGATTCGGGCGCGCATCAACGCGTGTTCATCGATCGCGGCAAGGGCGTCTTTGAGCCCCGTACCGTAACCGTGGGCGCGCGGTCGGGCGATTACGCCGTGATCCTCAGCGGCCTTCGAGCCGGTGAGCACGTGGTGACCCGCGCCAACTTCCTGATCGATTCGGAAAGCAATCTCCGCCAGTCGGTGGAGGGAATGCAGAAATGATTCACAAGGTCATCGATTTTTCGGCACGAAACAAATTCCTGGTTTTCCTGTTGGTGGGAGTGGCGGTGGCCGCCGGGTGGTGGTCGCTCCACAACGTGCCCCTTGACGCTATCCCCGACCTTTCCGACACCCAGGTCATCATCTATTCGCGTTGGGACCGCAGCCCTGACATTATGGAAGACCAGGTGACCTATCCCATCATCACGGCCCTGCTGGGCGCGCCGCACGTGAAGGACATCCGAGGGTTCTCCGATTTTGGCTACTCCTACGTCTACATCATTTTCGACGAAGGGACAGACATCTACTGGGCGCGCTCGAGGACGCTCGAGTATCTCTCCAAAATCACGCCGCGCCTCCCCACCGGCGTGCAGACGGAGTTGGGGCCGGACGCCAGTTCCATCGGCTGGGTCTTTCAATATGCGTTGGTGGACACCACGGGAAGGCGCAGCCTGGACTCGTTGCGTTCGTATCAGGACTGGTACCTGCGCTATTACCTCGAAAGCGTTCCCGGAGTGGCGGAAGTGGCGCCCATCGGCGGATTGGTGCGCCAGTACCAGATCCAAGTGGATCCTTACAAGCTGGCAGAATACAAAATTCCTCTGATGAAAGTGGTGGAGGCAGTACGCGCAAGTAATAACGACGTGGGCGGACGCCTGGTGGAATTCGCCAGCCGCGAATATATGGTGCGCGGGCGCGGCTATGCGCGTTCCCTAGACGACCTTCGGAGCATCGTGGTTGGCGGCGACGCGCGGTCGGGTGTACCCATTACCGTGAAGGACATTGGCCAAGTCACGCTGGGGCCTGACATTCGCCGCGGCATTGCGGACCTGGATGGCAAGGGCGATGCGGTGGGCGGAGTGGTGATCATGCGCTCCGGCGAAAACGCCTTGAGCGTGATTGGCCGGGTAAAAACCAAACTGGATCAGATCCAGCCCTCCCTACCGCCTGGGGTGAAAATCGTTTCCACGTATGACCGATCCGACCTCATCCTGCGCTCGATTGACACGCTCAAGCACACGCTTTTCGAAGAAATCGCCATCGTCAGTCTGGTGATTTTGATTTTCCTCTGGCACATCCCCAGTGCCTTGATTCCGATTTTGACCATCCCGATCACGGTGTTAATTTCGTTCATTCCTATGAAAGCGATTGGGGTGACTTCCAACATCATGTCGCTGGGAGGAATCGCTATTGCCATCGGCGCCATGGTGGACGCGGCCATCGTGGTGGTGGAGCAAACGCACAAGAAGCTGGAGCTCTGGGAAGCTGAGGGCCGCAAGCGCGATTACCGCGAAGTGGTCATCGAAGCCATCAAGGAAGTCGCGCCGGCCAGCTTCTTTTCGTTGCTGGTCATCGCGGTCTCTTTTATGCCCATCTTTGCCCTCGAAGCGCAGGAAGGAAGACTCTTTAAGCCGCTCGCGTTTACCAAGAACTTTTCCATGGCCATCGGCGCCGTACTAGCGATCACACTTGACCCCGCCATGCGGTTGTTTTTCACTCATGCCACTGAGTTTAGCTTCCGTCCGCGCTTTTTGGCCCGCATTGTAAACGCCGTTTTGGTGGGGAAAATCCATCCGGAAGAGACGCACCCCATCAGCCACCTGTTGATCAAATTGTATCGCCCAGTTGTGGAACTGGCCGTGCGCCTGCGTTGGGTGGTGATCGGCGTGGCCATTGCCACCGTGGTGCTGACGGTTCCGGTCTTCCAACGGTTGGGCTCGGAATTCATGCCGCCGCTCAACGAAGGTACATTGCTCTACATGCCCACCACGCTACCGGGCATCTCGCTGGCGGAAGCGCAGCGGCTACTGCAAATCCAGGATCGCCTGCTGAAGACCTTTCCGGAAGTCGAGCGCGTATTCGGCAAAGCCGGGCGTGCCGAGACCTCCACGGACCCTGCGCCGCTTTCGATGGTGGAGACCACGGTGCTCCTGAAGCCACAAAACCAATGGAGGAAGAAGCCGCAGTGGTACTCCGCGCGCGCCCCGGAATGGTTGCAGAAGATTTTGCGTCACGCCTGGCCCGACCGTATTTCGCAGGACGACCTCGTGGATGAGATGGACCGCGCCCTGCGCATCCCGGGCACTACCAACGCCTGGACCATGCCCATCCGCAACCGCGTAGACATGCTGACCACCGGCGTACGCACACCCGTCGGCGTGAAGGTGCTGGGCGCCGACCTCAATAAAATTCAGGAGATTGGCGAGGAGATTGAACATGCCCTGTCGAAAGTGCCGGGCACCCGCAGCGTTTACGCCGAGCGCGTGAGTGGCGGCTATTTTCTGGATTTCAATCTGCGGCGCGATCAACTGGCACGCTACGGGCTAACCGTGGACGACGTTGAGGCTTACATCATGTCAGGTGTGGGTGGCGAGAACGTCACCACTACTGTCGAAGGCCGAGAGCGCTATTCCGTCAACGTCCGTTACCTGCGTGATTATCGCAGCGACTTGGGAGCGCTCGATCGTGTGCTGGTGGCCACGCCCAGCGGTGCGCAAATTCCTATTAGCCAGCTTGCGGACATCCGCCTGACTGAGGGACCCAGCATGATTCGCGATGAGAACGGTTTGCTGAGCGGATACGTTTACGTGGACGTGGCTGGACGTGACCTTGGGAGCTATGTGGAGGAAGCGCAGCGCTTGGTGCGCGGCCAGGTGGAATCGCATCTACCCGCCGGCTACAGTTTGAGCTGGAGCGGCCAGTACGAATTCCTCCAGCGCATGCGCGAACGGTTGAAGCTGGTGGTTCCGATCACCATTTTCCTGGTTTTCATCCTTCTCTACCTCAACACGAAGTCCGTGGTGAAGACGCTGATCGTCTTCGCTGCCGTACCGTTTTCCGCCGTGGGAGCCATCTGGCTGCTTCATTGGCTCGGTTACAACATGAGCATCGCCGTCTGGGTGGGCTTGATTGCCTTGCTGGGTGTCGACGCGGAGACCGGCGTCTTCATGCTGCTGTATCTCGATCTCGCTTACGAAAGCTGGAAGCAGGCTGGGCGGCTAACGAGCTATAGAGGTTTGCAGGATGCCATTGTGCACGGCGCGGCCATGCGCGTTCGGCCCAAAGTAATGACCGTCGGGTGCATGTTCATGGGCCTCTTTCCGATCATGTGGTCCACGGGCACGGGTGCGGATGTGATGAAACGCATCGCCGCCCCCATGGTCGGCGGCATTTTTACGTCGTTCATTCTAGAGCTGGTTGTTTACCCCGCCATTTATGCAGTATGGAAGTGGAATTTGGAGGTGAAGCCGAGTTTGAGCAAGCCCCTTGAGGCATAAGGGGAGTCATTCTGAAACTTGTCCTTGGTTCGTTGCCAGTAATCGGGTAGCACCGGCCTTTTGCCACAGACGACTGGCAACGGAAACCGGGCGGAGTTAAACTACAGGGGACGCCTGGCGCCCAGGAAGGAAACCATGAAAGTCCGCGAAATCGTTGTAACCCTCGTCGCTCTGATCGCGGTCGGGGTCATGAGCTTTTTTGCCTATCGGTACGAACAGAAGCGCAAGATGGCGGGGCTGTGCCCGTTCTGCGACCGCATGGTGCGTCCCATTACCGCCTACCGATTGAAAGTTGGCGACCACGTGGTGGCGGCGTGCTGCCCGCGCTGCGGCATGCATGCCCAGGTGAGTCAGACGCAGGGAAATCCGGGTCCAGCCTGGGCCACTGACGTTAATACCGGTGAAAGTGTCGCGGCAGAGTCCGCCACTTATGTTGAGGGCGGCGACGTGCAGTATTGCGCGCACGGTGACCAACCGATGGCACGCGAACCCCACGGCGTTTCCATGCGCGAGTATGATCGCTGCCTACCGACCTTAGTGGCATTCAAAACGCCGCAAGAAGCCGAAGCTTATCAACAGCAGCACGGAGGGCGGGTTTTGAGTTACTTTCAGGCGCTCGCAAGTGTGCGGGAGCAATGATTCTGGACGGCAGCCGGGCAAACCGAACAAATGCAACTCAGGCTGAGGTCCCCCGAGACTGTACTGCAAACCGGATTCGAGAGAACAATTCCGCGGTAGTCGCCATGTGATTAGGCATGATCGCGCCAGTCCGGCTGGATTCTGCCCAAGCGGGAGGCAAGGGGCGAAGGGGTGTTTCCCAGCGGACATCCACGAATCGTCATCTCCGGCTGCCCTATGGCCGTAACTCGGCAGCGCGAGATGTACTGGCGGAGCGGCTCGGGGTAAGCGTCTATGTTCCTGACGATCCCCAGATGGTAGCAGCTATCGGATGTGCGCTACTCGCCGGCGAGGCGGAGCATTAGGGCTTAAACAACCCGATGACCCGGCGTACACAAGACGGCGCTGATTGCCGCTGAAATGCCTCTGCCAGCGCCGTCCCGTTCGAGACCAGGCGAATCGTGGTCGCGAGGGTTCAACCATCTATGACCATGCACGCGAGCCGCGAAGCCCAGTTCAGCGCGCGGATTACGTTCTGAGTCGAGACGCCCAACGTTCACTCACGCGATCACCCGCCCAAAGTCGAATTTTCGTGTTCGACGGCGGGTGGCGGTCCCGTCATTTTGGGTTATAACCATGGGTTGCGGTCCGCTTCCCGAATTCACGATGGGCTTCCTCTGACATGGCGTGCACGCCGGTGGCATCGATCCAGCGGTTGTAGAAATTGAACAAGGCACAGACCGTGATGGCGTAGTAGATGGCTTCGTCCGTCAACCCCACAGCGTACAAGGGCTTCATATCGTCAGCTTCAATTTCCCAGGCGCGATGGTTCACTTTCCTGATGAAGCGCAGCAGGGCTTTGTCCCTCTCGGGAAGAGCGGAGTTTTCCAAATCATCGATCGCCGCGCTCACCAACTCCTCGCTGCCCAGCAATTCCGCCGCAACTGCGGCGTGGTACTTCGCTCAAAACGGGCAGTGGTTGCCCGCGGAAGTGTAGGCGGCGATAAGCTCGCGTAGCCCCGGGCTGAGCGGAGATTCCCCGCGCATGATTTCCTGCGTAAATCCGCCCAGCAGATCAGTGGCCTTCGGACGGTATGCGAACAAGTGCCATATCTGCGGGTATTCTTTGCGGGAGTTGCGCATCTGGCGGATCATGTCACCGCGGCCACCTGGCTGCGGACTGTTCTCTACTTCAGGAAGAAACATGGGTTTCATCTCGTTCTCCATTGCGCTTCCATCAGGCCGTCTTGCCATAACCTTCTTGAGCGGTCAAGGCGCCGCGCGCGCGGTACATCGCGGGGTCGTCCGGTTGCCACGTCGCGAGACCGTCCACATAGCGGTTGTACATCGAGAAGGCGGCGGCAATCAACACGGTGTCGTGGATCTCGAGGTCAGTGGCGCCCTCTTGCCGGGCCTTCGCGATGTCTGCCGCTTTCACGTGCTTGCCGCCCTTTTGCACTTTCCCGGCGATCGCCAGCAGCGCCTTGAGCTTGGCAGAAACGGGTGCGATTTGATAGTTCTGCTTCACGTCCAGCACCAGCTGTTCGTTGCCACCGAGATGATAGGCGGCAACGGAGCCATGGATGCTCTGGCAGAAGAAGCAGTCGTTTTGGGATGAAACGTAGGTGGCGATGAGTTCGCGCTCGCCGGGCGTGAGCGTGCTCGGTCCGCGCAGCAGGACCTCGGCGAGTTCATTGAGCGGCTTGGCCGTCTCCGGGCGGAACGCCATGGGCCCGCGAATCCCTGGCAAGCCTTCAGGTAACGTGATATGAGGCATAACCAAAGCTCCTGCCCAAGACGAAGTATCGGGGCGGTCGAGTCAAGCGTGTTACTCCACGCGAATCGTCGCGATCACGATTGCCCGGGAGCCCGCTCGTTGATAAACCTTGCCGGTAACGATCACCCTCTTTCCGGCGAACTCCATCAATCGCTCGTTCTGCCCTTTTGCGGGCATGGCGTCGGAGATCGGCCAATAGAGCGTGCCGCTGTCTGTCAGGATTACCAAGGGGGAGCCTGCTTTGGCACAGGCCACCGCGCACTCCGGACTGATCGGCTTCTTCAAGTTCTTTGTAAACGCACAAGCAGAGTCCAGAACGTACCCTTTTATGTTCGCAGGTTGACTGCCGGTTTGGGCCAAGCCGCAAACCGTAACCAGGAGAAGTGCAAACGTAAATGCGGCCGGCCAATGCTTCGTTGTGCTCATTTGGTTGTCTCCTCTCAAAACAGCAGCTTCAATGCAAATTGGATTTGGCGGGGTGGAGCGGCCGTCTCGACTTGGCCAAAGGTGGGCGAGCTGATATCATCGTTCGGCACGCCAAAGTTAACCCGATTTAGAATATTGAAAAACTCTCCGCGGAATTGCAAAGTGGTGGATTCCGCCAGTCGAAAATTCTTCGAGACTCCGCAGTCCCATTCGGAGACGCCGGCTGCCTGCACGATATTTCGCCCGGCATTGCCGAAGGTTCCCAGTTGGGTGTTCTGCTGAAAAGCCTTGGTGTTAAACCACTCACTCGCGGTCCTGGGACCATCGTTCGGATTGCCCACCAAGTTCGGGCGGTCTCCGACAAAGCCCGAGATCTCAGGAGACTGTCCCTGGAGTGACGGGTCGCTTGAGTCGTAGACGGTAAAGGGCGTTCCAGTGGAGGCGGAAACGATTCCGTTCAACTCCCAGTTGCCGAGTGCGCTCTCGTACCAAGCGTGCGAGTGCTTCCAGAAAGGCAATTGCCACTGATAGCTGAATACCAGGCGCTGCCGGGCATCGAAGAGCGAGCGGCCATATTCCGCCTCGAGGTCCCAGGGGTTCTGCGCCAAGTCGTTTTCGCCGGCCACGAGTGTGGGTGCGGATCCCGTGATATTGAAGCTCGAGACGTCGTCGAGCGTCTTGGAATAGGTGTAGGAAAGGAGAAACGCCAAACCGTAACCCAGGCGTTTGCGCAGAGTGGTCTGAAGCGCGTTGTAATTCGAGTTGGTGATGCCGGAAATCAGGCCGATTGACCCGTAATTGCACGTATCGGGACTCGCCGGCGTGCAGCCCGAATAGGGACGGAAAACGTTCACATCCTGCTGTTCCGCGCTGATGCAAGAGGCCTGCTCGCTGGCTGGCAGCGTCGAGCAGAGAACCGCGGGATTGCTCTCGATGAAGCGCGGCAGCTTGGTGCCCTTTGTGCCGACGTACCCGACATCCAGCAACCAGCCCTGCCCAAAAGAGTGCTCGACGGTGAAATTCCAGTCTTGCGCATAGGGCAGCCGCAGGTGGGGATCGAGAGTGAGCAGAGTCAGCCCTTGCGGCCCCCCCGCAAAATTGGGAGCGAAGGGATCGGACCCGGCCGGAAGTGGAGCCGCGAAGCTGGAAGGAAAAGACTCCTGAATTGTCTTGAACCAAGGCGGAGCGCTCTCGGGCGCCTGCAGCGGTCCACCCTCACCGTTGTAATACGGGTCATAGAAGATGCCGTAAGCGGCCCGCACAGCCCATTGCCCGTTTCCCGTCGGATCCCACGCGATGCCGACGCGCGGAGCAAAGGCGCGGTATTCTCGCGCGATCAGGCCGGCGCCCACACCGGTATCACCGGGATACAGCAGGCCCGGAGGCGCGCTCGGAATGATGCGTGACTGCGCGTTAGGCACAAAGAGCGCGTCCTGGTTGTGGATTTCGCTGTAAGGCTGCGGCAGTTCGTAGCGCAGCCCAAAGTTAAGCGTCAGTCGCGAAGTCGCCTTGTAACTATCCTGCGCATAAAGATTGAAATTGCTGGCGCGCATGCCCCGCGGAAGCTCACCCCCGCCTTGCAGGAAAACCACCGGTTGCCCGATCAGGAAGTCTGCGAATGCATCGCCGGTGATCGGGACCGGGGCAAATACGAAAAAGCCGTTTGAGGCAATCCCCAATAGGGTATTGAGTTGGTCCCGTTGAAACTCGCCCCCAAACTTGAGTTCATGCCTGCCCCGAATCCAAGCGAGTGATTCCGTGAGCGAGTAGGTGTTTTGATAATCGTTCGCCGGACCGGTGATGGGATTGCCGACGGAAGCGTAGCCTCCGACTTCGATGAACGGCGGCCCCAGTTGGCTTGCCAGCGTGGGCGTGTATTGGAATCCAAGTGACGAAATCGGTGTGTGGTTCGTCGCCTCGCCAAACAGGAATTTGTTGCGGAGAAAGGAAAACCTCAGCACATTGACGACGTTCGGTGAGAACGAGTGGGTCTCCTCGAGAGCGGCGTTCTGGGCGCGAAAATCCTCGCCTACGGGAAAGCCCGGCACATTCGCACCTGCGATGGAAAGCGGGTCCAGTTGCGAGCCGTTGTTGAAAAGGTAGTGGAAAGAGATGGTGTCGCGCGAGGAGAGATAGTGGTCGAGGCGCAGGCCGAATTGATCGGACGTATTGTTGAGCTCCTGCGTGGCGCCGAACGCATTCGGTCCGTAGTTGGGCTCATTCGGCAGCGGATAGAATGACAGTAAATTCTGGGAAATGGAATTGATCATGCCTGGCGGAAGTTGGTTGAAGGGGAGCGGCTGTGGCGGCGAAGCAAACACATTGACCAACTGCGTCCCGGTGGGGTCGGTGCAGAATCCCTGAGGTGAATAGCTGCCGCATTCGGCGGAGAAGTCCCCCTGCCGTTCGGCGGCGGTGGGCACCGTCGTTAGCTGCGTTTCGCCCTGTCGGTTGCGATATCCCTCATAGAAAAGGAACAGGAAGGTCTTATCGCGGCGAATCGGGGCGCCCAGCGTGCCGCCGAACTGGTTTTGCTTCAAGGGGTCAACGCTGGTTGAAAAGAAATTGCGCGCGTCAACGGCATCGTTTCGGAGGAAGTCGTAGAGGTCACCGTGAATATGATTCGATCCCGAACGCATCACGATGTTGGTGCTCGATCCGGCGTTGTGCCCGAACTCAGCGGAAGCCGTGTTCGTCAAGATGCGGAACTCCGCAATGGCATCGGGGGGAGGCCGAAGAATGAATCCGGCATTGATGGTGTTGTAGTTCTCGTCGCCGTCCACCAGGAACTCGTTGGACTCCGGCCGCATGCCGTTTACGGCATAGGACTGGCCGTTGCGCAAGGAGCCGCCGGCCGACTGTAATCCTTGAGTGAGGGGCGCAGTACCAGGCAATAACAGGCCGAGTTGCGAGAAGTTGCGCCCATTGAGCGGCAAGTCCACGATTTCCTGGTCGTGCACCGTTTCTCCCAAGTCGTTGGTCGTCGCCAATAGCGACGCGTCCGCCGTCACCTGCACGGTCTGCTGCGGTAAGCCCACCTGGAGATGCACTGCCAGCACCGCAACTTGGTCAACGCTTAAACTAATCCCACCCTGCAGATATTTGCTGAATCCTGTTGCGGCAACCTCGAGCGAATAGTGCCCAACGGGCAGCAGAACAAGCAGGAAATCCCCCGACTCATCACTCTCCACGCCGCGTGTAAACCCAGTCTCCGCTTGAGTTGCCGTGACCTGGGCGGCCGGCACCCTAGCCCCACTGGGGTCTAAGACCGCGCCGCGGATACTCCCCGTCGTCTCCTGAGCGTTCAAGACTGCGGCGAACAACAGAACACCGAGCGCGGACACTCCAACCCCTCGGCCTCGTATACGCATATACGGTTGTTCCTCCCGTTTGGCGATATCCCTGAGACTAGACTTGACCCAAGACCCAACCCTAGACGCAAAAAAAGAACTAAGAACCGACCGGCCTCTCCTCTTACGCCATCGCCGATTATCTGTTCGCCCAAATCCAGCGTCAATAACCGAACCTGAGAAGCGGGCTTCCTATTTTCGAGGTGAACCGCGCCAGAAACTACTTATGACCCGGTCCTCTTTAGGCGGCCGGTCGCGGGCGGAACGATGCATGAACTACGGGCGGGACGCGGGTCTGCGGGCTTTCCGACAGTTTTCGGGTTGGGATTTCGCCTGGGGTGCAGCTGATGCGTTTCTGCGGAGAGTATTAGCCTACATATTACATTGTAAGGTATATACTGTAAGCGTCCAACTAGTTAATGCGCATTATTGACCAAGCGGAGCGGAACACCTAGCCTCCTTGTTGGGCAAATTCGGCGTGCAGCAATGGAAGTTCGAACCGGCCCCCGAGAACGGTCAACAAGTGGCCCCGGTGGTGCCGGCCGTGTTTGTGCTTAGCCTGCCGCGCCAGTTCATTTCGGAAGACCGCCTACCAAGGAGGGGAAAAGACGATGGAAGGCTCTGGGCCAAGGAAGGCGATAGGCTTTTGGCTGATGACTGGAATTTTATGCCCGGCGACCATTTTCACGAAATGGCCGAGAGTAAAAGGATAGGTGACGATGTCAACAAAATCCAGTTTTTCGCGCCGCAGCAATTCCTCAGGATCATCATAAAAAGCCGGAACGCGGAACTCGCGCGCGAATTGTTCCCCTCGCGAGCGAGTTCGGTTGTAGATGGCCACGCACTCGACCCCTTCTAGTTCCTGCCATGCCGCCAGCTGATAACGCGCCCAGAAGCCCGCTCCAAACATTGCGAAGCGTAGATTCGACAAGTGTTTTCTCCTTCCCAAGGAGGTGAAATTATAAGTCCTGAAAGCGTCCCTATCACGATTCGCTGAAATCGATCATGACCGGTTCCAAACGAAAACCCCGCGTGCGAATCGCCACATAAGCGAGCCCAACCGCAAACCACACGAAACCCGCAATCTTCGCCAGCTTGCCCAGGCCCATCCAGATGACGAGACAGAAAACAAATCCCACGAACGGCAGGAAAAAATCCTTGAAGAAGCTTTTTTCCCTTCCCTTCTGCGGGAGTATGTAGAATTGCTGCACGGTGGCGGTATTGACCCCCATGAAGCCCAGGAACGCCCCGAAGTTCAGCAACTCTCCAATAAGGTCATAACGTTTCCCACGGGAGCCTGCAAAAGTCAAAGCGCCGATCAGCAGGATGTTAAAGGTGGGAGTGTTGTTTTTGGGACTAAGGTACGCGAAAAAGCGTTTCGGGAGGACGTTGTCCCGCCCCATGCCGAAGAGTAACCGTGCTGCCCCCACCTGCCCTGTCAGCCCTGCCCCAAGGTTGGCAACAGCGAGCAGGAGTACCATGGCTTCAAAAAGCCACGTTCCGCCTACCCGGCGCACAACATCCAGGAAGGCGGTGGCAATCTCCGGAAAGGCGCGAAAATCCGCCCAGAAACGCTGGCCCAAGTACGTAAGCATTCCTCCGAAAATACCGGTGAACAGGCAAACAACGACGGTCGCCAGCAGCACATTGCGTTTCGGATTATGGACATCCTCCGCAAGTGTTGTCACGGAATCGAATCCGATGTAAGTGAGGGCTGCGAAGGAAGTTGCGTGCAGTACGGCGCGGAGATCGAACTCCCGTGGATTATAAAAAGGGGCAGCGGACAAGAGGTCTACCCAACCCCCGTTAGAAAACAGATAATGGATCGCAAGAGCGATGAAGGCCAGCAGCACTAGTATAGTGTTTCACTAAAACATGCCCACATCACGTCATCAAAGCGCCGAACTTCTTCCAGCAATGAACCACGGGGGCGGCGTTGATTTCGGAAACTCCGAGGAGGATTCGATCCCGCAGCTCCTCCCACGATTGCACGCGAATGTGCCGCAAGAAGGTTCGCGCCATTTTGCCGAAGAGCGTCTCGACAATGTTCAGCCAGGAGCCGTGAGTGGGCGTCAGCACATATTTGAACCGATTGGGACGAGTGGCCAAGTAGGTCTGCGTCTCTTTGGAAAGGTGGGCCGAGTGGTTGTCCAGCACCAGGCGCAGGATGCACTCGGGTGGATAGTAGCGGTCCAAATCCTGCAACAGGGCAATGAACTCGCGACTCCGGTGGCGACGCTCGACCCGTGCCGTGACATGGCCCGTCTGCAGGTCGAGCGCCGCCAGAATCGAAGCCGTGCCCAAACGCTTATATTCGTGATCGCGCCCCACGGTGGAGTGCTGGCCCGCTACCGGCGGCAGATCGGGAGCCGTATTCGCCAGGGCCTGTAGCCCGGGTTTCTCATCGACGGAAACGGTGATCACGCTGGGCGGTGCCTCGGGAGTCCCGCCGTTTTGGTTCTGCAGCATCACTTCTTGATAAACCAGCAGCACTTCCCGCATCTTGGTCTCGAAGGCCGGATCGCGCCGCTCCAGATAATAAGTCACCTTGTCGGGGCGCAAGGCTTGTTGGGTCAAGATCCGCTGCACGGTCGCCTTGGCCGCCTGCGCCAACGCCGGGTACCCGGCCGCCACGGCGTGCCGACGCACATGTTGGGCCAGCGACTGGCGCGTCCACAATTCCGCCGCGTAACTGTACTCTTGGGGCTTCGCGCACACCAAGTGCACCACCCAAGCCTTGGCGGCTTCGGTAATCACCGGCTCCCGCGCGCGATGGTAGGCGTCTTTCAGCCCCGCCGTCAAACCCACCCGCAAGGCCTTGCCCACCCACTTGGCCACGCTAGTGCGGGTCATGCCCACCTTGCGAGCAATCGCGGTGATGGTGTCGCCGGCGGGGACCAAGTCCACCAGTTTTTCCACGTACTCGTATATTCCCGCCCCGGCCGCGCGCGCTTCCAGGCTGAAACAACTTCCCAGGCTCTTGAGGAACCATTCCAGGTTGGGCGTGGCGGTCATGGCCGCTAGCATTCTCATCCATCGGCCCGGAACGCCGTGGCAGAGGGTCATGCCGACCATTCGGGGCTCCAGGATCGGCTGCTCCATAATGACCTGGTGAATGCCGGCCGTGCCGATAATGGAGGGAGCCTGGCCGTTCTTGATAGCTCCCGAGCCCAACGCGCAGGCCGCCACATCCATGGGGTCCGAGCCGATCGCGAGTCCTTTGGGCAACTCCAGGTCGGCCGCGATTTCCGGCAGGAGCGTCCCCACGTTTTCTTCCGTGGCCATGACGGGTGGGAATTTGGGGTAAAGGTCTTCGATTCCGAAGATCCGGAACAACTCCGGGTCGTACTGCCGGGTGGACATCCTCAGCATCGTGAGGGACTCATCGGTCTCATCACTGGTAATGAGGCCGGTGAGCTTGCAAAAAAGCCAGTCCTTGGCGTGAAAGATGACGTACGCTTTTTTCAGGGCCTCCGGCTTATTTTCCCGCAGCCAAAGGAGTTGAGGGGCCTGGGAGCCAGTGAAAACTCAGGTGCCGCAAATATCAAACGCCTGGTGGGCGACCCCCTGAGCGTGCAGGCGATCGACGACCTTGCCGGCTCGGCCATCGCACCAGAGAATCCCGCCCCGGACGCAGTTCCCCCCTGGTCGATGATCCACGTGCCGTCTCCCGTCGAGGTGATCCCGATGCCAGCAATCTCGTTTCTCAGCTCTTTCAGGCGCATGCGCACGTCGCGCAAACGGTCTTTCACTTTCTGCCAGAGTTCGTCCATGTCCTGCTCGACCCACAAAGGCTCCGGGCGCCGCAACGGCATGGGTGTTTCGCTCGCGTAGATTTCGTTTCCCGCAGCGTCGAAGGCCACGGCTTTTACCACGGACGTTCCCGCATCCACACCAACCAGGCATGGCCCGTTATCCATCCGGCTCGCCCTCCGTGCACGACTTCAGGTTTTGCGAAATTGCCGGCAGCAAAGCTCCTCCCCATTCGTGAATAACTGCGCATCACAGGGCCGTCTCACTGCGCGGGCTTCTCTTTCCATTAAGTCCACTCCACTACAGCCAGTCAAACGTGCCTGTTAATATCTTGACCGTATAGATTAGACGAGCCTTCAGCGACGTCTTGATCTTCTGGCGAGGCGGGGCTTCGGTGTTGACTGATGCTTGAGTCGCCAATCCTTGCGGATGAGAGGTTCCATCGCGACCTGTATCGACTTCAATCCGTAACTGACATGATCATCCATGGCCGCCTGCGCTTTACGGGGGTCCCCTTCTGCAATCGTGTCAATCAGGTTTTGATGGAAATTGGGGGCCAATATCCGCTGCCCGCGCGTCGTGTCGTAAAGCCAATTAAAGACAAGAACGTGGCTCTTCTCGATTTCCGATTTCAGTAGCCCGCAACGTGCAGACTCAGCGATTCTCATGTGGAGATCCACATGGACCTCGTTCACGGCAAAAGACCAGTCGTCGGCGATATCCCCGACAGGCGGGTTGGCACACAAAGCGTCGACATTAGCGGCTAGCCGTTTTAGTTCCAACCGTTCTTGAAAGGTGGCGCGCTCTGCGCAGAGGCGAGCTGACTGGCCTTCCAGGGCTTGCCGCAACTCGAAGTGCTCTCGTATTTCTTGTGCGGTAGGCACCTTAACTCGAGTGCCGGCCCGGGGCCGGCTTTCCATCAGGCCCTCGATTTCCAGCCGTTGCAGCGCCTGCGCCACTGGCACCAGGCTCATGTTGAAACGCCCCGCAAGCCTTCTCCGCGAGAGAACGGACCCGACGGGCAGACTGCCTCGCAGCATTTGATCGAGGATTAAGTGATAAGCCCGGTCGGCCAAGCTGGGCTGCGGCGCCGTAGCGTTCCTTTTCGAAATTCCAAGCGACTCCAATGAGATGGGTTCAATCATAGGAAGATTGCAGACTCAGTTGTCTGCGAATTGCATACAGGTCTCCGCTCCTTCCGGACACATTCCTCTCCCAATCTGGGCAGATACGGAATGCCTTAATGGCCCAAAAACTGATATATCTGATATTCCCCTAACGCTCGACTTTTCGTAAACCTAAATTTGTATTGCGTGATCCGGGTTCTCGCCTGCCTCCGCATTAGACAGATCCCGTTCGTATCTTAAACATATAGGCGTGTTGGCAAGGCTTTTTCTCCGCAATCGTCTTACCCCCAATTTCCGCGATGCAGCCTTCCATTCCCTGGCGCTCTCCGGTGAGAAACGGCGAACGCTATTACACGATGTGCATTGCCGTGCCGCCGTCAACCGATATGGTTTCACCAGTAGTTGCCCTCGGCCGCGTACCGGCGGCCCGGTGTATTTTCGCTTCCCCTTGGCCTCTCCCCACGCGGAGAGGCCAATAGAGAAGCGATCGAGCTTTCCGCGAATTAAAACCTCAGGTAGACCGACAGGGTGATCTGCCTGGGGTCATAGAAATATGGACTCAAGCTGCCGACGCCGATATTGTTGTTCATGCCGACAGTCGTATGGGTGCTGGGATCCGCCTGGGTCACTACACCGCCGCCGCCATTCATGGCCTGCTGCTGGAAGTTGCTCCGGTTGAACGCGTTGGTGGCTTGGGCAGCGAACTCCAATCGTAAGCTTTCACGGATTCGGATTTCGCGGCTGATGGCAAGGTTCACATTCGCGAGCCCGGGGGTGCGCAACCCATTCGGATACATCGCGGTCTGTCCGTAAAAATACTGATCCTCTGAGTACGTGCCGTTCGGGAACTGCACCACCGGAGCGGTGTAACGGTCCGGGTTATAAAGGAGGTAACTGAAAGCCGAGGGGGTGATGATGCGCCCATCGGGAAGCGTGACCGACGTGTTGCCATCGTAGAAGCGCTGCAGGTTCTTGGGCACAAATATCGGTTCGCCGGGCACGATGTTACAGCGTCCGTTCATGCCGCCGCAACTGGGGCCCCAGGGTTCTCCGCTTTGCAAGGTCACCACAGGGGCAAGTCGCCAGCCGCTGGCCAGCGTCCGGAGGAAGCTGTTGCTGGGGGCGAGCCTCTGGCCTTGGTTGAAAGGCAACATATAGGACACCGTGACGACCACGCGCTGCGGGATGTCGTAGGATTGTAAACCACGGTTGTTATTTAGGTTGAGTTGGTCGATGCCGCCAAAGGACCCGTTCGCCGCACCGGCGCTCGCCTGCGATTCGACGTAGTTGGAATTATAGGGGCCACCGGTTAGGCCGGTGCTCTTGGACCAGGTGTAGTTAGCCAGCAGCGTCAAACCGTTCGAGTAAGCGTGCCGAATCGTAAATTGCAGGGCGCTGTAATTCGAAAGCCCCGCGCTCCCCATTATGGTTTGTCCGAGAAAGGCGAGGTAGGGCATTTGCGCATCGATCGCCGGGATTGTGGCGCCTCCAATGGGGCCTTGGGCCATGCCGATCAGGGCCGGAAGCGGATTGGGGACTTGCGTTTGCGCGGGATCTGCGGTACCGCTGGAAGCGATCCAACCAGCGCGATCAGCCATCAACGTCGCTTCGGGAATGGCCCAGTTGCCATTTAACTGGAAATTACGCCAAGCCAGATCGTGGCCGCGCGAACCCACGTATCCCATCGAGAACGTCCAAGCGTGGCCGAAGTTGCGCTGGACAAAGAAGTTCCACTCGTCGACAAAGCTGTTCGGATAATTCCGCGGGAATAGGTCGACGCTTAACGAGCCCTCACCGTTCCCGTAGATATAGGGCGACTGGACCGCGCCCTCTCCCCCGGTCACAAGCGTATTCCCAGGCTGATCGAAGGTGCCGATCGGCACCCCGTGGGGGCTCAAGCCGTAGGAGATCGTCTCTGCTCCGCCGGCGAAGGGTTCCGTGCCGTAAATCAATCCGTTGGCATTAAAGCCCGTGTTGCTGGGAGCATACATCCGACCGTAGCCACCCCGCACCACCGTATTCGCGGTTAGCTGGTAGGCCGCTCCCAAGCGGGGTGAAAAATTGCCCCATTGCGTGTTCCACATGTTGCGGATCTGGCCCTTCGTTCCAGGGAAGTCGATGATCCCCATCCCCCCCAGCGGGTTGCTCAATTGCACCCCCGCCGCGTAGGGATTGGGTTGGTTCGGATCGAAGTCGGACACCTGATTGTGACGTTCGGTTGGGCCGGGCTGCACTTCCCAGCGCAACCCCAGATTGATGGTCAGCTTCCTCGTAGCTTTCCAGTCGTTCTGGGAAAACAGCGCCCCGTACCTGGCGGCTAACGCGGGGATCACCCCACAGCCTGGCACGAGCGTATAGCCGCCCACACCGGTGAGAAAATCGGCGAAGCCTATTCCCCCGTTCGCCGGGTTGGTGACCAGACTGGAACCGCTGCCGTCGAAGTTCGCATACAATGCCGTGCTCGCACCGGCTGTACGACCCTGGCTCAGATACGGAGTGGCATCGACAAGGTCCCGCCAATTGCTCAGATAAACGCGGAAATCTCCACCGGCCCTAAAGGTCCATCTACCCGCGATCTTCGTTATGCTGCCCGTAGCGTCGTGGTTGAGTTGATGCTCGTGCTTGCGGTCCCACATGTCCATGTTCAGAGGGGAGATAGGCCCGTTAAAGTTATTGACCTCCGTCGACACGCCACCGACGGAAATCAAGGGTTGCACATTGGCTGGCATGCCATACGCTGAGTAATTGAAACCCGAGTTGTCGGGTATCGAGGATACGGTGTTGACATGGGTGAGGCCATAGCGAACATCGATGACCATGGTCGGGCTCACGGTGTAGGTGTCCCCAATTGACACGTACGGGTTTTTGTCCTTGGTGTCGCCTCCCCAGTTCATGCTGATGAACGGATTCGACGGCCCCCACTGATTGGGCTGCGTGATGGAGCCGAACGAGATCCCGCCCGTGCCGTACAGGTAGTTCTTCTGGCTTAGCTTGTAGTCCAAACGGGCCACCAACGCGTTGCGATATTCCGGGACGGTGCCGTTGAACCGGTAGTTATTGTCCCCAAAGGGGTCGGTGGGAGTGGCGTTCGGCTCCGGATAGCCAGCCAGTAACTTCTCGCCGTACGGGCTCGGATTGGTGATAATAGCGCCCGGGTAGATCGGCCTCTGGACAACCGTGCCGCCGGTGCCCGCTACCGGCGTCGCCAGGAACGGATTGTAAAGGTTTACACTCACGGGCTGTCCGCTGACGCCGGGAACCATCGTGGCACTGAAGTTCCCCGCGCGCTGCAAGTCGGTCGGTACAGTGAGTAGGACGCTATCCGGCGCGGAGTGTGCGAGCCGCATAAAATCGGCAAAAAAGAACATCTTGTCTTTTCCGTTGTACAAGTGGGGGATAATCACCGGCCCGCCAATCGAGCCAGCTCCCTGGTTGAGGCGATACACGGGCTTTCGAATACCCTCCAGGTTGTTCGTCATCCCGTTCGCGTTCAGGGCCTCGTTCCGCAAATAGTAGTTGAGGTCTCCATGGAACTGATTTGTGCCGCTCTTGGTGGTCATCGCGATCACGCCCTGAGCGTCGCCG
>Ga0116110_1000723_pt1 | contig 18723 bp, 13 predicted proteins | sample June2015DPH_8_50_FD_89719 | JGI IMG/M metagenome (GOLD analysis project Ga0116110, IMG submission 89719) | Peatland microbial communities from SPRUCE experiment site at the Marcell Experimental Forest, Minnesota, USA - June2015DPH_8_40 | ecosystem: Environmental > Terrestrial > Soil > Wetlands >...
AAGGGCAAGCCTCCTGACGTCGGCTCCTACTGGAGGTCAGCAGGGGTCGAGGTCACGAAACCCATGGTTGGTTTGAGGTTGGACCAAGCCTCGTTACCTCGGCTCCTACAAGCCGTGTTCATCCGTGGTTTAAAAAGCCGGAGAACCACGGCTCGGGGGCGCAGGAAAATTCCATGGGCTGGCCGCGCCAGGTGAAGCGCACGGCGCAGGCGTGCAGCGCCTGGTGCGGCAAAATGAGCCGGGCAAGTTGCTCCGGTGTCAGGCGGTTTTCGGCCAGCGCCAGATACAAATCCTCGTCGCCACCGTAAAGTTTGTCGCCGACGATGGGATGGCCGAGGTGGGCGAGGTGGATGCGGATTTGATGTTTGCGGCCGGTGCGGGGGATTATTCGCAAAAGCGAAAACGAGGATGGATAATGGAAAATGGAAGATGGAGCCACCTCACCCCGGCCCTCTCCCCCGCAAGCGGCGGAGAGGGAGAATTGTTCGCCGATGTGACGCGAAACTTTGTCATTACGCATTTCTTCATTATTCGGGAAGTCACTTCTCGAAAAACGGCGCTCGACAAAAAATTCGGTTTGGGCGGGCGCGCCGTCGGGACGCACGCCGTCTTTGACGGCGACCCGGCTTTGCTCATCCTTGCCGAGGGGCGCGTCAATCAGGCCGTGGTCGTCGCGGACGAGGCCGTGGACGATGGCGAGATATTCTTTTTTGACGGCGCGGGATTCCCAGATTTTTCCGAGTTCGCCGGCGATTTCGTGATTTTTGGCGACGATGACGATGCCGCTGGTTTCGCGGTCGAGACGGTTGATCAAATGAGTTGAAGGTTGAGGGTTGAGAGTTGAGGGTTTCAGATAAAGGCGGGCGCGGCTGATGAGGCTGGAGAATTCATCACCCTTGGTCGGATGACAGACGAGGCCCGCCGGTTTGTTGAGGACCAGCAGTCCGACGTCTTCATAAAGGATGTCGAACAGGTTTTCCAAACGCGGGGAGATTTTAACCACGAAGCACGCGAAAGACAAACTCTCAACTCTCAATATTCAACTCTCAACCAATGCTGATTGACTTTCACATTCTGCATTCTTCATTCTGCATTTTTCATTTAAATTGAAATGCGCCGAAACCTTTTCATCTGTCTGCTGCTGGCCGGAATCACGCTGGCACTCTACTGGCCGGCCAGCCACCTGGGGTTCATCATTTATGACGACCCCGGTTACGTCGTCGAAAACACCAACATCCAGGCCGGCATCACCTTCGCCAGCATCCGCTGGGCCTTCACCACCGCCCAGATGAGCAACTGGCACCCGATCACCTGGCTGTCGCACATGCTGGACTATCAATTATATGGCTTGAATGCGAGCGGCCATCACTGGACCAATCTGGCGCTGCACATCATCAACACGCTGCTGCTCTTCATCGTGCTGCAGAAGATGATGGGGCTTCGCCGTGACGATCCGCAGCAACCATATGACTCACCACCACGGAATGCGAATAAAACGGCCAACGCAGCCATAACGGCTACGACCCCACAGGCGCAAACGGTGTGGCGGAGTGCCCTGGTGGCGGCGTTGTTTGCCTGGCATCCGTTGCATATCCAGTCCGTCGTCTGGGTTTCGGAGAGAAAGGATTTGTTAAGCGGGTTGTTCATGTTGCTGACCTTGCTTTTCTACACCCGCTTTGCGCAAGCCACATCTTTGAGAACCGGGACCCTGGATGCGAAATCCGGTGACAAAGGGTCTGGGGTCTGGCGTCTGGAGTCCGGGGATTACTGGCTGGCGCTGGGATTTTTCGCGCTGGGATTGATGAGCAAGCCGATGCTGGTGACGCTGCCGGTGATTTTGCTGCTGCTGGATTTCTGGCCGCTCAAACGGATTTCGAATTTCGGATTTCGAATTTCAGATTTGAAGAGCGCCACTCAACCCCGTAAAGGGGCTTGGCCCCCACGGGGCTTTACGCTCTTACTATTTGAAAAACTGCCATTCCTGGCATTGAGTCTGGCCTCCAGCATTGTGACCTTCCGGGCGCAATCCGAAGGAGGCGCTGTCGTATCGCTGATGAAAATACCATGGTATGGACGAGCCTTGAATTCTTTGGTGTTTTACACCGCCTACCTGGAAAAGATGTTCTGGCCGGTGAACCTGTCCGTTCTTTATCAGTATCAACGGATGGAACCTTGGGAATTCATCCGCGACGCCCTGCTCCCGGTCCTTTTGTCTGTGCTGCTGATTCGCAGGTGGCGTTCGCAACCTTATCTGTTTACCGGCTGGCTCTGGTTTCTGGTCATGCTTGTGCCGGTCATTGGCCTGGTCCAAGTGGGCGGGCAGTCCATCGCCGACCGCTACACGTATCTGCCATCCATCGGCCTGTTCATCCTGGTGGCGTGGGCGGCCGCCGAGCTGGCGCAGCGTTCGCGCCTCTGGCAAACGGGGATGACGCTGGGTCTGGCAGCAGTGCTGGCAGCCTGCCTGGCGGACACCCGGTTTCAATTAAGGTACTGGCGGGACAGCATCACCCTTTTCCGTCACGCCGTTGAAGTGACCAGAGGAAGCTATTGCTACTTCAGTCTGGGCAATGCTTATTTGAACGCAGGAAATCTGGAGGATGCCGCCGGGAACTACCGGATCGCGCTGCAGCTTTATCCAAACTTCCCCAAGGCCCATTACTATTTTGGCAATGTCCTGCTCCAGCAGAAAAAATACGCCGAGGCCCGGGAGGAATTTGACGAGGTTTTGCGGACGAACCCGGAAATTGCCTTTGCCCACAAATACCTTGGCGACATCCTGGCCGCCCAGGGAAAATATGACGAAGCCGCGGTTGAATACATCACCGCCCTGCAACTCAAGCCGGATGACGGGGTGATCCGCACCGCCCTGGCACTGGCCACGCAAAACGCCGGGATTGAAAAGGCCCTCACCAACCTTTTTGAGGCGTTGAAAACCCGGCCCACAGCGGAAATCCACGCCCAGATTGCCGCCCTGGAGACGACGCAGGGAACATTTCAGGATGCGGTGGAGCATTTTCATGAAGCGTTGCGCCTCAAGCCGGACGCGCCGGATGTCCTGAACAATCTGGCCTGGCTGCTGGCCACCTGTCCGGACGCACGCATCCGGGATGGCGCCCAAGCCGTCAAGCAGGCCGAGCGCGCCTGCGCACTGACGCAGGATGGCGTGACACCCATGGTGGGCACATTGGCGGCGGCTTACGCCGAGGCCGGGCGATTTGACGAGGCGATTTCGACAGCGGAGAAAGCCTGTGCACTGGCCAAGCAGTCCGGCGAACAAAATCTTTTGCAAAAAAACCAGGAACTGCTGCAACTTTACCGCGCACATAAATCTTATCACGAACCCCAATAGACAACTTGCCGTGTCCGCCAGCACAAGTAAAGATGTCAGGGTTTATACGGAAATTATGCGTCAGTACCACATCATTGTTATAGCCCTGCTAACAATTTCGCTGACCGTAGCAGGCGGAAGTTGGTGGCTTTGCAGGCACAGTGATTCGATTGCTTTCCTGTCTGCCAGTCCAGGCGCAGTATGGATAATTTATCCCCAGCCTCCAGAAAATGTGGCTCGCCGCGCTTATCCGGTCAGAGCAACGTTTAAGCGCGCGTTCCTACTTGACGCCTCTCCTGTCCGCGCCACGCTGACTGTCCGCGCGTTCAAGAACGCAATCGTTTCCGTCAACGAACATGAGGTCGGCAATCTCAAGTGTGACGGCAAAAACTGGAAGTCGCCCTCAACTGCGTCCATCGCCGGATTGCTCCAAGCGGGAACAAATGACATCACGGTTTGCGTGACGAACAGTTTTGGGCCGCCTGCACTCTGGTTGCGGTTTCTGGCCGGAGAATTCTCCCTGGGCAGTGATGAATCCTGGCAGGTTTCGCTTGCGGGTGCGGCATGGCAGAATGCACATCGCGCTTCACTGCCAGTCACGATACCCAGTTGGAGTCCGCTTTACGACGGCAGGCGTACATATGATTCCGTGCGACAGGTCTGGCCGGAACTGACACTTTTCTGCACCGCCTCACTGGGCTTGATCTGGTGCGTGAACCGATGGCTGCGCCGACAAGCTGCAGCATCAGCTGACAACTGTCAGACAAAATTGATCTATATTCTTTTTGCCGTCATCGTCATCGCACGAAGCGCACTTTTCATCAATGACATGCCCATGCTTCCGCACGCGATGGGTTTCGATGCAACGGCTCACGAGCAATATATCAAATTCATCCAGGAGAAAGACGCCTTGCCGCTTCCGAATGACGGCCGGGAAATGCACCAGCCGCCGCTTTATTATCTGGGTTCTGCGATGTTGATGAACATCTGTGGATTTTCAGCGGGCAAGGATGAATCCGTGATTCCTTTGCGCACGGTGAATGGCATTTTAGGATTGATCCACTGCTGGCTGGCGCTGCTGTGCTTCCGGCTGCTTTTCCCAAAAAATTTGTCAGCGCTAGTCGTAGGATTACTGGTCGCCGCTTTTCTGCCGCCAGGCTTGTATCTTTCGATGTATGTGACCAACGATCCACTGACCGGTTTGCTGGTGACAACGGCGTTCTATTTTTTCCTGCGCACGCTCCAGCCGGAAGAAGAAAATTTGTGGTTGTATCCGGGAATCGGATTGGCATTGGGCGCAGCGATGCTGTCCAAACTGTCAGCGGCGCTGGCCGTGCCGGTGTTTCTCATGGCACTCGGCCTGCGACTGGTTGCGCGAAAAAATCATTCTCCGCGCGGCTGGCTGCGAAGCGTGGGAGTCGTGGCACTTTTATGCGCAGTTACCAGTGGCTGGTATTACGGACGGGTCTGGATGCAAATTGGCGCATTGCCCCTGCCCAACAGCCAGACTGATCCGGCTTGGGCATGGTGGCAGGATCCCGGCTTTCGGACGGGCAGTTACTACTTGCATTTTGGACAGGCTCTGGTTTCACCATTATTCAGCGGATGCCACAGCTTCGCCGACGGAATTTATTCAACACTCTGGGGAGACGGACTTATCAGTGGCAAATCACAACTGCTGGGACGCCCGCCTTGGAACTACGACTTGATGAACGCAGGTTATCTTTTCAGCCTGGCAATCACAGTGCTAGCCCTGCTCGGACTTGCGGTTTCAATCAAAAAATTCATCCTCAAAGCCGAGCCGGAGTGGTTCTTGATGCCCGGATTGATCTTCACGTTCGTCATCGGAATTATTTTTTTAACACTGCGCGGACCATGGCTGGCACATGTCAAAGCCTTCTATGCAATCCCGGCCTTGGTGCCGTTCAGCGCATTGATTGCCACAGGATGGAACTGTCTGGCGCAAAAAAATCTCATCATGCGAACCGCACTTTGGGTTGTCGTGCTGGTTTGGACATTGACAATTTATGCAACCTTCTGGATTCGAAGCAGTAATTTTGAAACTTGGCGCGTCTGCGGCATGTATCAGACTGGCCAACACCGTGATGCAGACGTCATCGAAAGCCTTTCCCGTGCCTTGCAAATCAAACCCGACGACGCTGAAACTCACTTTATTCTGGCCGAAGCTCTTAATCAACAAAACCAGCCCCTGGAAGCGATTCAGCACTATAACAAAGCGTTGCAAATCAGGCCCGTCTTTCCTGATGCGCTCAACGAACTTGCAGAAATGTTGTCCACCGGTGGAGAAAATGGCAGGAGCAGTGAAGCACAGGCTGTCAAGCTCGCCGAACGCGCCTGCGAAATTACTTGTTACACAAAGCCCATTTATGTCGGCACGTTGGCGATAGCTTACGCCAACGCTGACCGGCTTGATGATGCGATTTCGGCGGCTCAAAGAGCCTGCGATTTGTCCTCGGAGACGGGCCAAACATATCTGCTGCAAAAAAATCATGAGACCCTGGCCATGTATTTGAACAATTTTGCCTGGGTGCTTGCCGCCGGAACCGACGCGAAGATTCGAGATGGCAAACAGGCCGTCCAACTTGCCGAACGCGCTTGCGAACTGACGCATTACCAAAAAACCATGTATCTCGGCACGCTCGCTGCCGCTTACGCGGAGGCGGGGCGGTTTGACGATGCAATCTTAACGGCGGAGAAGGCCTGCACCCTGGCGTCCGAGTTGGGCGAACCAAACTTGTTGAAACGAAACCGGGAACTGCTCGAACTCTACCGGGCGCACCGACCGTATCACGAGGCTGCAAACCCGGCCCAACCGCAGTCATCAGTCTCCAACCCTTCTTCCGGCGACGCCGAAAAGCTTGTCCCCGCCGCGCCGTAAAAAATCGTGCAATTCCGATGGATACAAAGCAGCAAAATCATCCGGGCCGTGTAAGCCTGATCTGTCTGGCATTATTCGTCATCACCCTGGTTGCCTTTTGGCCGGTGGGCCGCCTTGGTTTTATCCTCCATGACGACCACCAATATGTCACTGATAACCCGAACATCCAGGCGGGAATAACCGCCAAAAGCGTTGGTTGGGCATTTGCCGCCACACAGGCGAGCAACTGGCACCCGGTGACCTGGCTGTCGCACATGCTGGATTATAAATTATTCGGCCTGAACGCCAGCGGCCATCATTGGGTCAATCTGGGGTTCCACATTGCGAACACGTTGCTGCTCTTCATCGTGTTGCGGCAAATGACGCAAGCGGTCTGGCGCAGCGCCCTGGTGGCGGCATTGTTTGCGTTGCATCCCATGCGGGTGGAGTCCGTGGCCTGGATTTCCGAACGCAAAGATGTGTTGAGCGTTTTTTTTGCGATGCTGACGCTCTGGGCCTACACGCGCTACGCGCAGCGTGTGACAGGTGGCAAGTGGCAAGTGACAGGAAAAGAAGAAGTCATTCCCGCGCGTGACTCGACACTCGACACTCGACACTCGACGTTTTTTTACTGGTTGGCGCTGGGGTTCTTCGCGCTGGGGCTGATGAGCAAGCCGATGCTGGTGACGCTGCCGGTGATTATGCTGCTGCTGGATTTCTGGCCGCTCAAGCGGATTTCGGATTTCGGATTTCGGATTTCGGATTTGGAGAGCGTCCTTCAATCCCATAAAGGGGCGTGGCCGCGTGGCGCAGCTTTACGCGGCTTTACGCCCGCAACCCTCAACTGTTTACTGTTTGAAAAGGTGCCATTTCTGGTGTTGAGTCTGGCCTCCTGCATTGTAACCGTCTGGGTCCAAGCCAAAGGGGGTACCGTTGTATCCGCAGACCGCCTGCTTTGGTATTGGCGGATGGTTGACTCGCTGGAGTTCTACACGTTCTATCTTGAGAAAATGTTCTGGCCGGAAAACCTGGCCATTTTTTATCCCTACACACGGATACCCCCCTGGGAATTTGTCTGTTCAGCCCTGTTGCCGATCTTACTGTCTGTTTTTTGCATCCGGAGGATGCGTTCCCAACCCTGCCTATGGGTCGGTTGGTTCTGGTTTGTCGTGATGCTCCTGCCGGTCATCGGCCTGGTGCAGGCTGGCATGCAATCCATCGCCGACCGCTACACATATTTGCCGTCCATCGGCTTGTTTATCATCGCAGCCTGGGGCATGGCCGGCCTGGCCTCCCTTTCACGAATCTGGCGAACCAGCATGACGCTGAGCGCGGCAGCATTGCTGCTGGCCTGCCTGCTGGATACCCGATATCAACTGCGTTACTGGCGCGACAGTATCACGCTTTTCAGTCATGCGATTGAAATAACAAGGGAAGGCAACAGCATGAGTTATTATCTGCTGGGCAATGCCTACGGGGAATCAGGAAACCTGGATGAGGCCGCCAGGAACTTTCAGGCCACGCTCCGGGTTGACCCAAATTTTGAAGAAGCCCGCGACCAGCTCGGTCATGTCCTTTTCCTGCAGAAAAAGTTTGAAGCAGCCGGGGCTCAATTTGACGAAATTTTGCAGCGGAATCCTTACAATGCCAATGCGCATAAACACCTCGGAGACACTTTGGCCGCCCAGAAGAAATATGCCGAAGCCGAAGCTGAATATTCAAACGCACTGCTGGCAAGCCCCAATGACGCGGCCATAAGCGAAGCCTTGGCGGTTGCCACGCTAAAGGCTGAGAACGAAAAAACCCTCACCAACCTTTATTGCGCCTTGAAAATCCTGCCCACGCCGGAGATACACATCCAGATCGCCATCATTCTCGCCATAAAAGGGGAATATCCAGATGCCGTCAGGCATTACCTCGAAGCCCTGCGCCTCAAACCCGACTCCCCGGACGTGCTCAACAACCTGGCCTGGCTGCTGGCCACCTGTCCGGACGCACATCTCCGGGCTGGCACCCAAGCCGTCAAGCAGGCCGAGCGCGCCTGCGAACTGACACATTACACAAAAACATTTTATGTCGGCACCCTGGCCGCAGCCTACGCCGAAGCGGGACGATTTGACGATGCGATCGCGACGGCACAGAAAGCCTGCGCGCTGGCTGAAAAATCTGGCGAACAAAATCTTTTGCAAAGAAACCAGGAATTGCTTTTGCTATATCAAAAGCACCAACCGTATCACGCGGTTGCCAGCCCGGACCAAGCGGTGCCGCCAGCCGCCAACCCCGCTTCCGGCGACGCCGAAAAGCTTGTCCCGGGCGCGCCGTGAATTATTCTATCCGACAGTGAAAGAAAAGTGGACCAGGCTGCTGCCGGCGCTGCTGATGCTGGTATTCGCGTTGTCGCGCATCCCCGGCGTGCTGCCGCAGAATTTCAGCGCCGCCTATGCCCTGGCGTTTTGCGGCGGGGTGTATTTCACCGGAGCGATGGCCTGGTGGCTGCCGCTGGGCACGTTGTTTGCCACGGACGTTCTACTGAACGTTTTCTACTACCATGAGCCGGTGTTCAGCGGTTATATGCTGGTCAAAACGCTTTCGTTCGCCGCGCTGGTCGGACTCGGGCGCCTGTTTTCACCGCGCACGAACTGGTGGAAGCTCCTGGGTGGCGGACTGCTGGGTGCGGTGCTTTTTTATTTCATCACCAACACCGCATCCTGGCTCAACAATCCGGCATACGCCAAAACGCTCGCGGGCTGGATTCAAGCGCTGACCACCGGCGTTCCGAATTTCCCTTCGACCTGGGAATTTTTCCGCAATACACTCCTGAGCGGCGGCCTCTTCACCAGCCTGTTCGTCGGCGCGATGAAAGCCACCGCCGAATCGCCCGCGGAAAAAACCGCCGGGGCGCGCGACGAGGAACCGGAAGCCGAGGAAGCGCCGGAGGAGGCGAAAGCGTGAGACGAGTGACGAGTGACCAGCCTTCGCGCGCTTCGGCATGGCGGGCAGGTGGCGAGTGACAAGATTACTGCCATCGTCCGACCGCATAATTCCCTGTCACCCGTCACCCGTCACCCGCCACTTTTTTTATGAAGATTGGCCTCATTTCCGACACGCACGGTTTTCTCGACCCGAAAGTCCCCGAAATTTTCGCCGGTGTCAGTCACATCCTGCACGCGGGCGACATCGGCGGCGATTCAATCATCGTTGAACTGGAAGCGATTGCCCCGGTCACGGCCGTGCTCGGAAACACGGATGGTTCGCCGACCTTCCGGATCACCGAAGTGGTTGCGCTCGGCCAACGCAAATTTTTCGTTCACCACATCGTGAACCCGCACGCGCTGAAGGAAAATCTCCAGCTCCAGGTTGCGCGCGAACGGCCGGACGCCGTCGTGTTCGGCCACACCCACAAAATCTTCTGCGAAACGATTGGCGGCGTGCTGTATTTGAATCCCGGCTACGCGGGCAAACCGAAGTTTGGTGCGGAACGCAGTGTGGCCATTTTGCATTGCGATGAAATGGAGTTCCGTCCGGAGTTTCTGCCGTTATAAACGTCAACCGGCATTGTCCGCCCCACCCGGTTTTCGTCCCGTCAGCCCGGCCAGGGCGCGGTCGCACCACGGGGAGATTTTCGCGGCGACACCGGCGACCAGCAGGGCGGTGACGGCGCCGGTGAACACGTCCATCGTGTAATGCGCGCGCAGCGTCAGGACCACCGCCATCTCGAACAGGGCGATGCCGAAGCCGAGAACGCCCAGCCAACGGCGGCCCAGACGCGCCAGTTCGATTGCGCCGAACACGGCGATGGCCGTGTGCCCGGAAAAGAAGAGGTCGTTGGCCACGCCATAGGTCACCACCACGAATACTTCGAAAATCTTTACGCCGATGGTCATCGTCCGTTTGCTGCGGCGGTCCGCGAGGAATCCGCCCGCCATGGAAAACAGAATAAACGGCAGCGCGAACAGCGCCGTGACCAGTTCGCCGATTTTGTGCTTCTCGGCGAGCGACACGTCCAGCGCTACCAGCATGAACACGACGAGATTTTTCAGGACGTTGTCGCTGAACGCGCCTTGGAATTGAGTGACGAAGAGACTCCAGAAGCCGCGAAGGCTTGATTCGGATTGCCGGCTGATGTCTTTTGGTTCAGTCACGGTGGCAAAGCTAACCACTCGCCCACCGAACTGTGAATTGAAAAACTTTTGCCCGGCATCGTTTGCAGCAATGGGACGGAAGGAAAGATTAGTATCCGGCTCCAGCGTTTAACCACAGATGGATGCAAATACGCGGGGACTTCCTGGGTTTTTTGAAATATTTCTCCGGCCAGTCGAATATCGGGGAAATATTCCGCTTGAGCTTGATGAACAATGCAAGTTGTTCTTTAAGGCAGAGTAAGGTGCAGTTTTGTCAATCTTTTGGCATGAACGGTGCTGTTTTTTAAGAGTTTGGTAAGGGTGCCTGTAGCCTGAGTTATGCCCGTACATTTTTGGTGATTTGTACCCGTAAATGGGATAAGAGCGATGAAAGTCAATAGAACAATCCTTTTCGTCGAGGACGACGCAGTTGTGCTGACGACGTATCGGAATCTGCTCCAGCGGGAGGGATTTCGCATCGAGTCTGCACAAGACGGGTTGGAGGCCCTCAAGGCTCTTTCTCAGGCCACGCCCGATCTGGTCGTGCTCGACCTGATGTTGCCCAAGTTCGACGGCGCGGATGTGCTAAAATTCATACGCGCCGACCCCCGGTTGAAAATCGTTCCTATTATTATATTTTCTAACGCTCAAATTTCAGATTTTGCTGAAGACGCGATAACCAGACAACTGCGCAAAACCGATTGCACGCCCTCCATACTGGTTCAAACCATCCAGGAAATGTTGATTGGCTCGCCCGCCAGCGTCCCCAATGCCGCCAATGCTGTTCGAACTGATTACGCACCCGCAATCAAATTACACATGGCCAACGACACTTCGGCTGGTGAGCACAACGATGACGCGACCGAAGCGCCCGCCGACGAAACTTCGCCCACAAAAGGGCGGGCGGACTTTTTAAAAGACGCGCCAGCGGACATCGCGAAGGTTCGGGAGCATTGCCTCGCATATATTAAGGCGCCTACTTCTACAGCCAAGCTGGAGCCACTCTCTCAGGCAGTGCATTCCCTGAGCGCCAACGCCAGCAAAGCCGGTTGCGGTCGCATGGCACTGCTGACGAAGGCGTTCGACATGTTGCTCTCCAAAATCGCGTCCAAGCCTGCGCGAGTAACCCCTTCCATACTGCAAACTCTGGCCGAGGCGGCGGATTGCCTGGGTTTCTTGTTGAAAAGCGACGAAGCTGGTTCTACCGAAGAGGCACCAAGGGCCAAAGTGCTGGCTGTGGACGATGACACCGTTTGCAACCACGTGATCGTCAACACGTTGAAACGGGCCAACCTCGATATCGTAAGCGTCGAAGACCCTTTGGAAGGCCTGAAACTATTACAAACCAACCATTACGACTTGGTGCTGCTGGACATTGACATGCCCAAGCTGACTGGCTTTGAAGTGTGTGAGAAATTGCGCGCTTTGCCTCATTATAAGACAACACCTGTCATTTTCGTCACTGCCCATAGCAATTTTGGGAACCGTACGCAGGGGGTGCTCAGCGGCGGCAACTATTTCATCACCAAACCGGTTGATCCATTGGAACTGGCACTCAAAGTGACCATCCATCTGTTCAAGGCCCAAGGACAACACGCTGGCGCACCGCAACCGGAAACGAAACCAGAAGTCAAACCACAAGCAGCCAAAGCCCAAGCTCAGGCAGCCAAGGCCCCAGAAATGGCACCCAAACCTGCGGTTACGGCTCCACCCAGCCAGCAAATGAACGGCAATGGCGCAACGAATGGCAAAGCGAAGACCGGGGACGCCCCTGTTGTAGCACCGCCCAAAGCTCAACCGCGACAGGCCGCTGCCCCGGAAGCTATACCCAAACCCGCGCCGCCGACGCTCAAATCCGCGCCTCCGGTTCCGGTTAATCCACCCAGAAACGGCAAGGTAAAAGACATGCCAGCCATGCCGGCTCTGAGTATAGCGCCTCCGGTGGCGTCGCCAAGCATGGCATCTTCAGTCAAACCACGTGCAGCCAATATATCAAAAGCCATGCCACCCCTCAGCGTGGCCCCCAGCCTCGGTGAAACTGGCACGCTGAATGTTAGTAAATTGTCAGGCAGCAGAAATCGAAACAGAATTATGAACAACGAACAAGACGAAGCATTCGAAAAAGTTGTCGTCGCAGTGGTGCGAATCATCTTCGGCGACGATAACTTGACGGAAATGAACGTCCGCCTGGTGCGTATTGCACTGGAGCGTTACAACGTCCATGAGGTTATAAATTCTCCTGTCGTAGCATAAGGGGTTGTATCATGGATTCATGCCGTCAGTTCCGCCCGCAAGGGGAATGCGATAAGGGTTGCACTCAATCACCAGATTGGGGGCAATCGCCCTGCCTGTGTGAGGGAGCCCAGAATGTTTCCACCCGCCTTCTGCCCGCCAGTGTGAATTCCAAATAGTCCGCAAGGCCTGATCCCGGCTTTTGAAAACAAAACCAGCCGCCCGCCAATGCAACCCAGTCTTTAGCCCGATGTATCCGGTGCCCGCGAAGCACCGCCTTCCCAAACGGGCGTTGCCCCCTTCAATATTTCCTTTGGATCAGCGAGCCCCACGCCCGGTCCCTTGGGCACGCTGATGGCGCCATCAACAATGCGCAGAGGTGGATTGAACCATTGGCCGTAGGTTTCCACACCTTTCTTATATTCCTGCCACGGTCCGATCTTCGGCGTGCAGGAGGCAAAGTGGAGTGAATACACAAATCCAAATCCACCGGAAAGATGCACGGTGGTGGCCAGGCCGGCCAATTCGGCCATGCGCGCCACGCGGCGGGAACGAATCAGACCACCATAGTAATATGGGTCGGGCTGGACGATATCCACCACGTGGTTGCGGATACACCATTGGAAACGCCATTGACTGGATTCCTGTTCGCCGAAGGCGACGGGAATCGAAAGGGTGTCGGTGACTTTCTTGGTCGCATCAAAATTATCGAACGGACAAGGTTCTTCGTAGTGGATGGCCTTGATGTCCTCCAGCATCCGGCCCACCCGGATGGCCTCGGGCGGGTCGTAGGAACTGTTGGCATCCGCATGTATGACCATTTTATCGCCGAACGCCTTTCGGGAGAGGGGAATCAATTTATCGGTGCGACCCGGCATGGCGTCCTGATTACGGCTCATGCGCCCGCCGACGCGGTATTTGATGGCCTTGGCGCCGATCTTTTCAACCAGGCCTTTCAGGTAATCAATCTCCTGATCCGGCGTGGTGTCGCGCCGCCCGCTGGCGACGTAAAACGGAACGTTGGTGCGGACGATGCCGCCGAGCATTTCGCCCAGGGACTGGTTGCTCATCCGGCCCAAGAGGTCGAGGATGGCAAATTCCACCAGCGCCACCGGACACCAGAAAGCCAGGCCCTGCATTTTGTAATTGCTTTGATAGCGGTACACGCCAAAGAGATTCGCTTCCATGTCGCGCGCGTCCTGGCCGATGAAATAGGGGACCACCAGTTGATTGAGAATCGGATGAAAAACCTCCATCCGGCCGTCATCCACCGAGATGCCTTCCGCACCGTCCCTGGAGCGGACGCGCACGAAATGGTCCTTGCCCTTGCGGAGCAGTTCAACAGACTCGATGATGACCGGGGCATTGAGACCTTTGAGCTGAAGGACCGGCTCGGCGGCGGCGCGTTCCAAGACCTCGTCGGTAACGGGCCGGGAACCGGACGGCGAATTGGTGGGTTGGGCGAGCAGTGGAGCAGCCGCGGCGCCGACGCCGGCGACGGCGGTGGCGCGAAGGAAATTGCGACGGGTGAATTTCATGGCAATGATTTCAAGTTGTGAAGTTAATGATTGGTGGCGGCGGTGCTGTCAATATTGCTTCTGGTCAAAGTTTCATCAAGTCTGGTTCAAAGTTCCGTTGGCGATTCATTGGCCGCGCCATCAAGCATCGCTCCGGCCCGTTTTTCGTCAAAGGCTTTTTCCCATCGGGCCACGACGATGGTGGCGAGGCCGTTGCCAATCAGGTTGGTCACCGCCCGCGCAGCATTGACAAAGCGGTCAATGCCGACGAGCAACACCAGACCGGCAACGGGTATTTTGTCCATCGAAGCCAGCGTGGCGGCGAGGGCAATAAATCCGGCGCCGGCCACGCCCGCCGAGCCCTTGGACGTGAACAGGCAGACGGCCAGAACCATCAACTGTTCGCCCAGTGTCAACGGCGTATTGGTGGCCTGGGCGACAAAGATGGCGCCCATCGTCAGGTAGATGGACGAACCGTCGGCGTTGAAGGTATAGCCGGCCGGCAGGACCAGACCCACGACCGGTTTGGCACACCCCAGTTGCTCCAGCTTGACCATCATCCGCGGCAGCACGGCTTCCGACGAGGCCGTGGCGAAGGTGATCAGGATTTCGTCCTTGAAGAACTTGAGATATTTCCAGAGCGAGAACCGGTTCATCCGGGCGATGATGCCAAGGACCAGGAAGATAAAGATCGCGCTCGTGAGATAGACGCCGCCAATCAGCTTGCCGAAGGACCCCAGGGTGCCGACGCCGTATTTCCCGATGGTGAAGGCCATGGCTCCGAACGCGGCAAGCGGGGCCAGATGCATGACAAAACGCACGATGCCGAACAGACCGTGCAGGACGGAGTCAATCACCTCCACGATTACTTTTCCCCGGTCGGGAAGCTGCGCCAAAGCCAGCCCGAACAACACCGAAATCAGAATGATCTGCAGCATGTTGCCTTCGACAAAAGCATCCGCAAAGCTGGAAGGGATGATGTCCATGAAGAAACTGGCGGCGTCCTGCTGTTTGGCGGCCGTGGTGTAGGTGGCGAGCGATTTGGTGTCCAGCGTGGAGGGATCAATGTTCATCCCGGCCCCCGGTTGTATCACGTTCACCACCACCAGCCCAATGGCGAGCGCCAGGGTCGAAACGATTTCGAAATAGACCAGCGCCTTGATGCCGACCCGGCCCACCTCCTTCAGGTTTCCCATCTTCGCAATGCCGACGACAACTGTGCCGAAGATGATCGGCGCGAGCAGCATCTTGATGAGCTTGATGAAACCGTCGCCGAGCGGCTTGAGCGATTCACCCAAGCCGGGGTGGAAATAGCCAACGGCGATGCCCAACAGGAAGCCGATGAGCACTTGAAAGTAAAGCTGACCCAATAAACTTGTTGCTTTGCTCCTGGCTTTGTCCATGACCGTTCTGGTGTTCAGTTGCCGAGTGATTTTATCACCTTGAAGAGTTCGGCCTTGGTTTCAAAACCGACGCCCGGAACCTCCGGCAAGCCCACCTGGCCATTCTCGACGGCGATGCCGTCGGCGAAACCGCCGAACGGCTGGAAGACGCCCGGATACGATTCGTTGCCGCCGAGATGCAGGCCGGCGGCGATGTTGAGCGACATCTGATGACCGCCGTGCGGCACGACCCGCCGCGTGGACCAGCCATGCTGCTTCAGCACCTCCAGGGTGCGCAGATATTCGACCAGGCCGTAGGAGAGCGCACAGTCAAATTGCAACCAGTCGCGTTCGGGATTCATACCGCCGTGGCGGATCAAATTGCGGGCGTCCTGGTGCGAGAAAAGATTTTCACCGGTGGCCATTGGCAGGGTATAATGTCTGGAAAGCTCCGCCTGAAGGGCATAGTCGAGCGGATCGCCGGCCTCTTCATACCAAAACAGTTTGTAAGGCTTCATCGCCTCGCCGTAGGCAATGGCGGTGTCAAGATCGAAACGACCGTTGGCATCCACCGCCAGGAATTTTCCGTCACCCACCACCTCGAGCACCGCCTCGATACGGCGGATGTCTTCGTTGATGGGGGCACCGCCAATTTTCATCTTCACCACCTGGTAACCGAGGTCGCAATAACGTTTCATCTCGCTTTTCAGGGCGGTCAGGTCCTTGCCGGGATAATAATAGCCGCCGGCGGCGTAGATCCAAACCTTGTCATCCGCCTTGCCGCCGCGATAACGGTCCGCCAGCAACCGGTAGAGCGGCTGGCCCGCAATCTTGGCGACGGCATCCCATACCGCCATGTCAATGGCCCCCACCGCCACCGATCGTTCGCCGTGCCCGCCCGGCTTCTCGTTTTTCATCAGCGTGGTCCAGATGCGGAACGGGTCCAGATTTTCGCCGGTCTCATCCATCAGTGTCTTGGGATCGGCGGCCATGAGGCGGGGAAAGAACCGTTCGCGCATCAAGGCCCCCTGGCCGTAGCGGCCATTGGAGTTGAATCCATAACCCACCACCGGTTTGCCGTCGCGCACGACATCGGTGATCAGCGCCACCACCGAGCACGTCATCTTGGAAAAGTCAATGTAGGCATTGGTGATGGCCGACGCGATGGAAACGGTCTTTTCGCGGATTTCGACAATTCGCATTTTATTTCTCCGTGATTAAACCGGATTCAGCGAAAGAAAACAGGCATTGGTTGCAATGTGTCTCATGCTCGTGGTCGGGCCCCATGAGACACTGTGCTGAAGAAAAAAACAATCAAAGTTTGTGCCGGCAATTCGGCCGGGAAAACCTCGCCGCGAATCCTGTTCCGCCAAGCCAACCTTCAGCAGCCCAAGGTTGTCAGCGAACGGCATCTTTCATCGCCTCGGCGTAGGGTTTGCCGTCCACAAATACCTCCTTGACGCGACCGCGGCCGGACGCGGGCACCACAACCTGCGCGGTGAGTTTGCCAGTGGGATTGCCGGTGCCTTCGGCAACGTAAAAGCGTTCCAGTCCGTATTCGACGTGAATGGAATTGGTTGATGCATTCCAACGTGGCCAGGTGCTTCTGCCTTTCAACAAGACTTCGTCCGCCGCCGGCACGAACTGGTTCGTGCTCGCCTTGACCACGACGTAAAACTGGTTCGTCGCCGGCGCGAGCGCGACAAAGACTTTTGTATCGCGGGGCAAATCCTTTGTCACCGGCGGCGAAAATAAATTCGTCGGCACGTCGCTGATTTTATAATTCAGGATGAGGTAATCGCCGCGCAGCAGGTCGCGCGGGTCAACGCGCGCGGTTTCCAGCAGAATGACCTTGCCGGTGGCGAGCGCGTGTTCCTGCACGGCAGTGGTGCCGAGCAGCCATGCACTTTGCAAGGCGAGGACGAGAATGAGCAGTTTGAGTTTTATGGCGCGCTCCGTTTCTTTGTCCGAGATTTCATTTCAGGTATCCGGCCAGACGCTTGACGAGCAGTTGGTCGCAACGGTCGCGGGAAATGATCCCGATGCTCTGGTAATCCGGATGATGCGAGTTTTGCAGGTCCACAATCACCCACTCGCCCTTGCGGTCGCACACCACGAAATGCACGAATCCCTGCTCCGCGTTTTGTGGATTGAAACCATAGTCGGCGTAAAGCGCGTAGTCGGTCGCCGGCGGATTGGTCCGGACAAAATTCCGGAACTCACGCGCCAGATTCCAGAGCGCCTTCATTTCGTTCGGATCGGCCAGCGAAGTTTTGAGGAGAACCGGCTGTTCAGCCTGAACGGCTTTGCACAAGCCCATTTGATTGAGCAACTGCACGATGTTGGTCGCGCTGGGGACGCTGACTTCTTTCCCACCAATCCGCGCCGGATAAACCAGCAGCATCGCGCCGGGCAGCGCTCGTTTCATCGCCTGCTGGCGTTCGGGAAGGGCCGCTCTTTCATTCTCGGGAGGCAGGCCACTCCGCTGATCCATGATGGCCGCCATTTTGCCAGGTTTGGCCGCCTTGGCCGTGGCTTCGTTGAGGCCAAGCTGCGGCCCCAGCCGCTCGACGAGCAGAACGGACAAGGTCATCGGATCCCGATCTTCTATTTTTTTTAACGCTTCGTCCTGCATCGTCAGACGATCGGTCCAGACGACCGCGCCGGTTTGATCCACGACGACCGCGCGCAGTTCATTCAACCCCGTTTTATGATCGCCGTTGTATTCGGCGTAAAGCGCGTAACCGGTGGTGATCGGACTGGTCTTCACAAACGCACCGACGGCCTTGGCCAGACTTTCCCAATTTGTTTCCGCCGGGGTGAACGGGGTTTCACCCAGTTCAATATTCTTCAATCCCTGCTGTTCGAGCAGCACGCCGACCACCTCGGTCACGCGATCCCAAGGTTTGCCCGCCAAACGCACGGGGAGGATGGTCAGCGAGGCGTCCGGCCCCTTGGATTTCATCAACTCCAGCCGCTGCTGCTGCTCCGGCGCAATGCCGGCTTGTGGTTCAGCGGCAACCGCGAAACGGCCGATGCCCACCGCGAAGAGAACCATTGCCATCGGCAAGGCCACCGCGCGGAACGAACTGTTTGTGTTTGTTTTGATTGGATTTTTCATAGTTTTGCTCCTGTGGTTTGCGAATTGATTTGTTTCATCAATGCCCGCCGTTTTTTCTCCAGAAACACGGCGAACAAAATCAGGAATGTGCCGGAGATGACAAACATCATGCCGGTGAACGCCATTGAACCGAACAGGCCG
>Ga0116110_1000728_pt1 | contig 18605 bp, 17 predicted proteins | sample June2015DPH_8_50_FD_89719 | JGI IMG/M metagenome (GOLD analysis project Ga0116110, IMG submission 89719) | Peatland microbial communities from SPRUCE experiment site at the Marcell Experimental Forest, Minnesota, USA - June2015DPH_8_40 | ecosystem: Environmental > Terrestrial > Soil > Wetlands >...
CCACGCGCTCGCGCCGAGCACGCTGAACATGTTGCCGAAGTTTGAACTCGCGCCCATGCGGATATATTTGACGATGTTCGCGAACACTTTGCGGCCTTCGAGCACGCCTTCTTCGAGCACCATCAAACTTTTCTCCAGCAAAATCATGTCGGCGGATTCCCTGGCGATGTCCACCGCAGTGTCCACGGAAATGCCCACGTCGGCGGCGCGCAGCGCGGGCGCGTCGTTGATGCCGTCGCCCATGAAACCGACGACGTGCCCCTTTTTCTGGAGCGCCTGCACGACGCGCTTTTTGTGCGTGGGCGAGAGCCGCGCATAAACGTCCGTGCAATCAATCGCCTCGGCCAATTGCTCGTCCGACATTTTTTCCACGTCATTGCCGAGCAGGATTTTTTCGGCGTTGATGCCGACTTCCGTGCAGACTTTCCGCGTGACCAAATCATTGTCGCCGGTCAAAACTTTCACCGTTACGCCGTGCTGACCCAGCGCGGCAATGGCTGTTTTGGCCGTGTCCTTCGGCGGATCAAGAAACGCGAGATATCCAGTAAGCACCAGATTTTCCTCATCGGCTTTTGAATAAGCCGTCTGCGCGCCGACTTTTTTATTCGCAATGGCCAGCACGCGAAAACCGTCGCTGCTCAAATCGTTGACTTGTTCAATCAAATTTCCGACGAGAATCGGTTCCATCGGAAAAATCTCACCTTCGCTCTCGAAGTGGGTGCATTTGGCGAAGACCGCCTCCGGCGCGCCTTTGGTCAACAATTGCCGCTCGCTATCCGGACCTTCGACGGCCACCGACATCATGCGCCGCGAAAAATCGAACGGAATTTCATCCACTTTGGTGTATTTATCTATCGCGAGTTCCTTGTGCAGTTCCGTGTATTTCAACACAGCGCGGTCGAGAACATTTTTCAGTCCGGTTTGAAAATGACTGATCAAATAAGCGTCGTGCAAAACCTCTTCGCTTTCATTTTTGAACACGTCGCAATGCAGTTCGAGGATGACGTGATCAAGGGTCAGCGTGCCCGTCTTGTCGGTGCAGAGGACGTCCATGGCGCCGAAGTTCTGAATCGAATTGAGTCGCTTTACGATGACCTTCTTTTTCGACATCGCCAGCGCGCCTTTGGACAAACAAACCGAAACAATCATTGGCAGCATTTCCGGTGTGAGGCCGACGGCCACCGCCAGCGCAAAAAGAAAGGTTTCTTTTCCCCAGCTATGTTTGGTAAAGCCATTGATGAAAAACACCATCGGTGACATCACCGCCATGAAATAAATCATCAGCCAGGTGAATTTTCTCACGCCCCTGTCAAACGCCGTTTCGACTTGCTGGCCGACCAGACTGCTGGCCATTTTGCCGAAATAGGTTTGTGCGCCGGTGGCGACAACGACCGCCGTCGCCGAGCCGCTTTCGACACTGGTGCCGAGAAAACAGAGGTTCGAGTGTTCGATGACCGAAATGTTTTGCCGCGAATCGCGCGCGTCGGATTTTTCGACCGGCAGAGATTCGCCGGTCAACGTGGCTTGGATGATGAATAAATCTTTGGCCGCGATCAGCCGCACATCGCCGGGAATCATGTCGCCGGCAGAAAGTTTCACCACGTCGCCGGGAACGAGTTCCTTCAGCGGAATTTCCTTCGGCCCGCCATCGCGCAACGCTGTCGCGGTGACCTTGATCATCGCCTTGAGTTTGGCCGCCGCGTTGTCGGCCTTCGTCTCCTGAATGAGGCGCAACGACAGCGCCAGCAGCACCATCACCAGCATCACGGAGCCGCCGACGTAGTCGCTCGTGTCCGCCGCCGTCGCGAAAGTGAAGATGGCGAGAATCGTCAGCAAAATTACCAGTGGGTTGCGCGAAGCAATCCAGAGCCGCCGCAGCCAGCCGTGCTGTTTTTCCTGCGCGACCTCGTTCGGACCATATTTTTCCAGCCGCGCCGACACTTCCGCTTCGCTCAAGCCTGACGGCGACGTGTTGAGTCGTTGCAGGATTTCGGCGGCTTCATTAGTCGCCGCGTCGCGCAGCAAATCGTTCGCGCGCGGACTGTTTGAACCGGTTGGTGCGGGCATAAATGATGCACGTATTAAAACTCGCGCGGATAATTTTACTGGCGGGAAGTTCACAAGCAAGCTTGCGCCAAAACTTTGTCGCGATTCACAGGCGTGAGTTGTGGCCAAAGAAATTTTAAACCGATTGCGACTCGCCGCGCCCGGTGAATTCTGCCAGCCTCCCATGAGAAAACGTTTATGCGCCTGCTTATTGTCGAAGACGACGAGAAAACAGCCAACGCCCTGAAAACGGGCCTGGAGAAGGAAGCCTTCACGGTCGCGGTGGCACACACCGGCGAGGATGGATTTTTTCTTCTCAACACCGAACCGTTTGACGCGGTGGTGCTGGACTGGATGCTGCCAGGGCGCGGCGGTATTGACGTGTTGAAAACTTTGCGGGCGCGCGGCATCAAAACTCCCATTCTATTTCTCACGGCGCGCGATGCGGTGGACGATCGGGTGCTGGCATTGAAAACCGGCGCGGATGATTACCTGGTAAAACCGTTTGCTTTCACTGAACTGGTGGCGCGACTTCATTCGCTGCTGCGCCGGGCAACGGCTGCCGAACCATTAAAAAAAGCCTTTGCGGATCTGGTCGTGGACCTGGAGGCACGACGCGTCTGGCGCGCGGACAAACGCATTGAACTGACACCGCGCGAATTTGATCTGCTGTTTTATCTGATGCGCCAGGCGGGTGAGGTGGCAACCCGTGAAATGCTGGCAAAGGAAGTTTGGGGAGAGACCAATCGCGTCACACCGCTGGACAACGTGATTGATGTCCATATCGCGCATCTGCGTCGCAAGGTGGACGAAGGTCACGCGATCAAGCTCGTTCACACCGTGCGCGGCGTGGGCTTTGTGCTGCGCGAGGAGACCCCCGCATGAAATCATGGTGGCAACGGCGTTCCACGCGCGTGCGTCTGGCGCTCTGGTATGCGGTCGCGGGAGATTTTGTGCTGGCACTTTGCCTGGCGGCCGCACTTGGCCTGGGTGTTTGGCAACCGGAAAATCACCACGATCTGCCGCTCCTGCTGACCATGGGTGGAGCGGTCGTGACGCTGCTGTTTGTTTTCATCGGTTATTTCATTGCCGGCTTTGTGCTGGAGCCGGTGCGGGAAACGATTGAGCTGGCACGGCGACTATCAATGCGACCCGAAGGCAGACGAATTCGAGTAACAAACCCGCACGATGAGTTTGGGGAACTGGAAACCTTTTTGAATGAATTGCTCCAACGGCTTCAAGGTTCATTTGTTGAACTGGACCGGCTCGCGGCGGACGTTTCCCATGAACTGCGCACACCCTTGACGGCGATGCGCACGGTCGGCGAAGTGGCCCTGCGCGAACGGAACCCGGCCATTCTTTACGATGCTGTCGGCAGCATGCTGGAGGAAATCCGGCGGATGAACCAGTTGATTGACCGGCTGCTGCTGTTGACGCGCGGCGACAGCGACCAGTGGCCGGTGCGTCCGAAGCCAGGGCCAGTGCGAAACGTGTTGATGGAGGTGAGCGAGACCCTGGGCATGGTGGCCACAGACAAACAGCAACAGCTTCAAATTGATTGTGCGGATGATTTGCGCGCCATTTTTGACCCTGCGCTGTTGCGGCTGGCATTGATGAACCTCACCCAAAATGCCATTCGCTATAGTCCGCCCGGCAGGCCGATTTTCTTGCGCGCCTCAGCTGAAGAACGGACGGTGGTTGTCGAAGTTGCCGACGAGGGCCCCGGGATTGCGCCGGAACATCAGCAGAAAATTTTTCAGCGATTCTACCGTGTGGATGAGGCCCGGTCACGGGCCGAAGGTGGTGTCGGCCTGGGTTTGGCAATTGTCAAATGGGCGGTTGAACGAACCGGCGGCACAGTGGAACTGGAAAGTGAAGTCGGACGTGGCAGTGTCTTTCGTGTGCGATTGCCCAGCGCAGTTTCTTGATGTTTGATTGCTTCTGGCGGTCATTTCTTCGGGATGGAATTCTTAAGAAATCTTCAGGCACATTAAGTAACGGTTTTCCCCGCCAAAGGACTAGGATGCGGTCATGCAGCTTCATTGCCAGCCACTCGTGAACTTTTATATCGCGAAGCGCAGCAGCCAATAGACGGAATGTTATTATGTATTGGATCAGCAAGAGCATTCACCAGATTCGCCGACTCAACCGGCGCACCATCCTGTTTCTGGCCGCGCTGGGGCCGGGCATTATCACGATGATTGCCGACAACGACGCCGGGGGCATCTCCACCTATGCCCAAACCGGTGCCAAGACCGGCTTCAGCCTGCTCTGGGCCATGATCATCCTGATCCCCATGGCGTATTATGTGCAGGAAATGACGGTGCGCCTGGGCGCCGTCACCAAGCGCGGGCACGCCGAAGCCATCTTCGATGGTTTCGGCAAGTTCTGGGGTTGTTTTTCCATTTTCGACCTGGCGGTCATTAACTGGCTGACGCTCGTCACCGAATACATCGGCATGACCCAGGCGATGAGCCTCTTCAACATCCCGCCGTGGGTCACGTTCCTTGGCGTGACGATGCTGCTCACCGGAATCGTGATCACCGGGCGTTACTGGACATTCGAGAAAATCACGCTCTTTTTCTGCCTCTTCAACCTGGTTTATATCCCCGCCGCATTCTGGGCGATGCACACCGGGAACGTCCAGGAAAGCTGGAGCGCGGTGGGAAAAGGTTTTTACCATCCGGATTTCAAGTTCGGCATGTCGGGCGCGGCTTTGTTGACCCTGATCATGGCGAACATCGGCACGACCATCACCCCGTGGCAGATTTTCTTTCAGCAATCCGCCGTGGTGGACAAGGGCATGGACGTGAAGCAGATCAAGTACGGGCAATTCGACACCTTCTTCGGTTCGTTCATGACCTGCGTGGTGGCGGCGTTCATCATCATCGCCACTGCCGGCGTCTTCTACTACAACCCGGCCAATCCCAGCCCCGCCACCCTGGCGGCGGACACTGCGGCCAATCGCGCCACCGTCGGCCCCTGGTCGAGCGTTGATCCCTCATTCCACAGTTGGCAGGACATGGATTCTGCCGCCAAGACCGCCGCCGCCATGCCGGCGGTCATGCCCGCCGGTTCGCACTGGGGCCAGTGGGCCAGGCTGCTCTTCGCCATCGGCCTGTTCGACGCCGGGTTGCTCGGCGCGCTGTGCATTTCACTGGCGACCAGCTGGGCGCTGGGTGAAGTCTTCGGCTGGGCGCATTCCCTCAACCGCGGCGTCCGGGAAGCGCCGTGGTTCTACGTCGCCTATGTGCTGATGCTGATGTCAGCCGGCGTCGTCTCGCTCGTCGCCAGCATTGACGTGCAGAATGTCATCACCATCTTTGTGCAGGTCGTGGCGGTGACGCTGCTGCCGGCGGCGCTGATGTTTTTGATTTTGCTGCTCAACGACAAACCGCTCATGGGCGATTACGTCAATACCCGCTGGCAGAACATCGCCAACTGGAGCATAGCGGCCTTCGTCATCGTCATGTCAACCGCCTACGGCATTTCCGTGCTGTTCCCCGAATGGTTCGGGGCGGGCAATTAGGAGAACCTGCGATGAACAATCCTCAAAACAATGTCACCGCCACTTCGGCCGGTTCTGAACCATTTCAACTCCTGTATTTCTCCAGGCTGCTCAACCGCCGGATTTGCCTCGACCAAACCAAACGGAAAAACGGCCGGCTCACCGACCTGGTTTTTCAGCTTTCCGAACCATATCCCGAAGCGGTCGGGATTTACATCGAACACGGCAAAGGACATCCCACCGAATTGATTCCGTGGGAAAAGGTCGCGCGGATTGAAGACGAAGCCATTTTCATCACGCCGTCCGAAAGCGGCAATCCGTATCCGCCGTTCGTTGACCAGAAAGGCTGGATTCTGCTCAACGAACACCTGATGGGCCAGACGATTCTGGATACTGATGGCCGGCGCACCGAAGTGGTCAACGACGTTCACCTGCTTTTCTCCAAAGGCCGGATGATTGTGGTTCACGTGGACATCTCCTTCAACGGCTTTCTCCGCAAATGGGGTTTGGAACGCTTCGCGACGGCCAAGGATCAGTTGATCTCCTGGCGCTACGTCCAGCCGCTCTCGGTGGAAGATCACACCACGGACGTCGTGACACTCTCGGTCGCCCGCGAGCAGGCGCTGGAACTGCCCAGCGAAGATTTGGCCGACGCGCTCGAAGTTCTTTCCGGCGACGAGCAACAGGCGATGTTTTCCGCGCTCGACCCGGACAAGGCCGCCGAAGTGCTCGTCGAAGCCGAACCCCGCGCCAAACGGCAGCTCATCGCCTTTTTGTCGGAGGAAAAAGCGCGCCAGGTGCTGGCCAGAATGTCCGTGCTGCAAATCGCCGACTTCTGCTCCGATTTGCCTCACGCCAAAGCCACCGAACTGATGAAACTGTTGCCGCTGGCCCGGGCAACGCGCGTCAACGCCATCATGTCCAACGCCGACGTGCCGGCGGCGACATTGATGAGCGAGAAATTTTTCGCGTTCACCCAGGACGCGAAGGTGGGTGAAGTTTTGCATTCGCTCCGCAATTTTGCCGGGGATAACCGGAACATTTCCTATCTCTACATCGTGGCGGGCGAGGGGAAACATTTGCAAGGCGTGGTGGACTTGCGCGATCTGGTGGTCGCGCCGGAGAACGCCAGCCTCGGTGAACTGATGATTTCGCCCGTCGTCACGGCGGACCACGATTGCCTGCGCGAAGATTTGGTGGCGCTGTTCGCCAAATACCAGTTACCCATGCTGCCGGTGGTGGACGCCCAGGACCGGCTGCTGGGCATCGTCCGCAACCGGGACATCATGAAAGGCACAAAGTTTGAGTCCCAAGCTGATTGATTTATGGCACGCATCAAAACAACACGAACGGCCCGGTTTGCCTTGTGGGCCTTGCGGATTTACCTGTTGATCCTGCTGACACTGATCGGCATCAAATTCGTGCGCGTCTTCTCCGGCTCGCAAAAGCAAGACCATGCCACTCCAAGTCTCCCGGCGGCGGCGACCGTCGCGACCAACCAGCCAGTCAATCTTAAGAAAACTTCAGCGCATCTTCAGTAACCTTTCGACAACAACGGTTGTAAAATCATACCAAGCATACCAGTCGTTGCCACGATTGATTATGAAGTTGAAAAAAAGCAACAACCTGAAAACCACCGGCGCAATTGTCGCGCTTGCCTGCACCGCAACGACTTTTGCCGTGGCAGACGACTCGCCAACGAATTCACCGGTTGCGCCTGTCATTGAGAAACCAGCCGACACACAATCGCAAAATTGGAACTGGCATGTCCAGAACACTGAGACCGTGCAGGGCTATCCGGCATTCCCCGCGCAGTATTCCGGGCCAAACAGTCTGCCGTCCGGCGGTGAAACTCGTGAAACCGTTTCGCTGGATTTGATGGCCGGTGTCCGCCTGTGGCCAGGTGCCGAGGCGCACATTGACGGAATGATGTGGCAGGGATTTGGCGTGAACAACACGCTCGGCGCGGAAGGTTTTCCCAACGGCGAAGCCTATCGCCTTGGCACCGCGATTCCCAACGGTGTGATTGCGCGCCTGTTCATTCGGCAAACCATCGGCTTTGGCGGCGAGCAGGAGAACGTGCCTGATGACCAACTCACCCTTGCCGGAAAACAAGATATTTCCCGGCTCACGTTCACACTCGGACGGATGAGCGCTGCGGATATTTTCGACAAAAACACTTACGCCAATGATCCGCGCACGCAATTCATGAACTGGGGATTGGTGAACAACGAGGCGTGGGATTATCCGGCGGATGCCGTTGGATATACCACCGGACTTGCCGTGGAATTGAATCAGCCGAAATGGACTTTGCGCTACGGATTTTTCCAAGTGCCGCGTTTCTCGAATTCTTTGACCGCCGACGACCGGATTTTCAAATGGCCGTATGACAATTCGGCACAAGATGGCCCGCTTTTAGAGGCTTGGGGCATGGTGACGGAATTTGAGCGCCGTTGTACCATCAAAGATCATCCGGGGGTAATCCGGTTTCTGGCCTATTTGAACCGCGCCAACATGGGCAGTTATCAGGACGCAGTTAATAGTCCAACCCGGCCTGCCGACATCACGGCTTCGGCCGAATTTCGCTACAAATATGGTTTCGGGCTAAACCTCGAACAGGAGATTGTCAAAAACCTCGGGGTCTTTTCCCGCCTGGGCTGGAGTGACGGACAAAATCAAGCGTGGATGTTCAGTGATGTTGACTACACAGCGACAGCGGGCATCAGCATCAAAGGCGAATCGTGGGGACGGCCCGATGACACCTTTGGTTTGGCGGGCGTGGCCAATGGCCTTTCGCGCGTTCACCAGGAATTTTTCGAGGCCGGCGGCACGGGCATTCTCGCCGGCGACGGCACGCTCAGCTACGGCTGGGAGAAAATCCTGGAAACTTACTACGATTTCAAAATCTGGAAAACCATCCACGGTGCATTAGATTACCAGTTCATCACCGACCCGGCCTTTAACCGTGATCGCGGCCCGGTGTCCGTTTTCGCCGCACGGCTGCACTGGGAGTTCTGAAACGGCGTGGAAAACCAGCTTTCACGGGCTTGACGCTGTGCGCGAACGAGCCTAGCTTTCCATTTGTTCGGGGAGCCAACCGGCCGTCCGCAGGGACGACGAAGGCTGAGAGTTCGGCGCGGAACGCCGAAGACCCGTGGAACCTGATCCAGGTAATGCTGGCGTAGGAAGGCACTGCGTGCCGGGCCACCTTTCTCCCAGCTTTCCTGAATCTTAAGTGCGCTGCGTTCCCCAGAACCCAGACGCCAGACCCGAGAACCAAAATATGATCGCAACCAAAGATTCGTTCGAACCCGCACGGGTAGCACAGGCGCCTCGCCTGTCCGACGGTGCGCCTCACGCCGTCGAATCTTCCCCTCACAGTTCCGAGCAACTGCCCAAGAGCAAACGCGTTTACGTCGAAGGCAAACTGCATCCCGGCGTCCGCGTGCCCATGCGCGAAATTGAACTCACGCCCACCAGGTCCTACACCGGCGCCATCGAGCAAAACGACCCGGTGCGGGTTTACGATTGTGCCGGTCCCTGGGGCGATCCGGACTTCAAAGGCACGGTGGAGGAGGGGCTGCCCGCTCTGCGCGCCCGGTGGATTCGCGCCCGTGGCGATGTGGAGGAATGTGATGTCCACAGTCCACAGTCCACAGTCCACAGTCCACAGTCCACAATCGGTCGCAAACCGCTGCGCGCCAAATCGGGCAAGGTTGTCACCCAGCTTGCCTACGCCCGTCGTGGCATCATCACGCCCGAGATGGAGTTCATCGCCATTCGCGAGAATATGAGGGTAGCACAGGCGCCCCGCCTGTCCGCCGATGCGCCCCGCATCGGTGATCTTTCGCGTGACATCGTCCGCAACGACCTCAACAAACAACACGCCGGTTCTGCATCACTCCATCACTCCACCACTCCATCAGTCTTTTCCCGCTTTCCCCAGCGCATCCCGCGCGAAATCACACCTGAATTTGTCCGTGACGAAGTGGCGGCGGGCCGCGCCATCATCCCGGCCAACATCAATCACCCCGAGTCCGAGCCGATGATCATCGGTCGCAATTTCCTCGTGAAAATCAACGCCAACATCGGCAACAGCGCCGTCGCGTCGTCCATCGAGGAGGAAGTCGAGAAAATGCGCTGGGCCACCAAGTGGGGCGCGGACACCGTCATGGACCTCTCCACCGGCAAAAACATTCACGAGACGCGCGAATGGATCTTGCGCAACTCGCCCGTCCCCATCGGCACCGTCCCGATTTATCAGGCGCTCGAAAAAGTCGGCGGCAAGGCCGAGGACCTTACCTGGGAAATTTACCGCGACACGCTTATCGAGCAGGCGGAGCAGGGGGTGGACTACTTCACCATCCATGCCGGCGTGCTGCTGCGCTTCATCCCGCTAACCGCGCATCGCATGACCGGCATTGTCTCCCGCGGCGGTTCCATCCTGGCCAAGTGGTGCCTCGCTCATCATCAGGAAAATTTCACTTACACGCACTGGGACGATATCTGCGACATCATGGCCGCCTACGACGTCGCCTTCAGCATTGGCGATGGACTCCGTCCAGGGGCAATAGCCGACGCCAACGATGAGGCGCAATTCGCCGAGCTAAAGGAGCAGGGCGAACTCACCGAACGCGCCTGGGCCAAAGGCGTGCAGGTGATGAACGAAGGCCCGGGCCACATCCCGATGCATCTGATCGAGGAAAACATGCACAAACAGCTCGAGTGGTGCCACGAAGCGCCATTCTACACGCTCGGCCCGCTCACCACCGACATCGCGCCCGGCTACGACCACATCACCAGCGGCATCGGCGCGGCGATGATCGGCTGGTACGGCTGCGCGATGCTTTGTTACGTCACGCCCAAGGAACACCTCGGCTTGCCGGACAAGAAAGACGTGAAGGACGGCGTCATCGCCTACAAGATTGCCGCCCACGCCGCCGACCTCGCCAAAGGCCATCCCGGCGCGCAATACCGCGACAACGCCTTGAGCAAGGCGCGCTTCGAATTCCGCTGGGAAGACCAGTTCAACCTCAGCCTCGACCCCGTGACCGCGCGCGAGTTCCATGACGAAACCCTGCCGCAAGAAGGCGCCAAGACCGCGCACTTCTGCTCCATGTGCGGCCCTCATTTTTGTGCCATGAAGATTACAGAAGATGTCAGAAAGTATGCCGCGGAACAGGGCATGGCCGCGGAACAGGCACTGAAAGCCGGGATGGAACAAAAAGCTCGCGAATTTGTTGATAAAGGCGCGGAAATCTACGCCAAAGCATGAGCCCGCATTTTCCTGTCCACCGTAGCCTTGGCGAAGGTGGATGTTCGATGAAAATCACCGAGGACGTCCGCAAATACGCCGCCGAGCAAGGCATCGCCGAGGAAGAGGCGTTGAAAAAGGGGATGGAAGCGAAGTCGAAAGAATTTGTCGAGAAGGGCGCAGAAGTGTATTGAAAGGCATGACTCTGGAGATGCGCAGGAAACTGGCTCGCGAACCTTTTGATGAGAAAATCCGAAAGGTCAGCCAGCTTGTCTGGCTCGTAAAATCCTTTCCGCGCCGGCAGGTGAAAGCCGAGTCGAAGGAGTTCGTGGAAAAAGGCGCGGAGGTTTACGCGAAGGCGTGACAATTATTGGCCGTCGAATCCTAGCATCAAGAATTAGAACGGGTCAGTTTGCGTTTGTGCGCGCCTTGCGGTAGGCTTCTTTGAAATTATCAATTGTTCCTTCCGCCACAAATACCGTCCATTCAGCAAATGATGGAGTTAACAACCGCATTGACCAGCTATGCGGCGTGTCGCGCAGTTTTACGGAACTTGGAACGCGTTGAAGAATCTCGTGTAGTTGCTTTGGCCGAGGAACAACTTGTTCGTATTCCTCGGCTTTGAAATGGACGAGCTCGTTTCGGATACTTTTTCCCGCTACCACATGGGCATGGGTCGTTCCGACCTATCTTGGAATTGGTCATGCCAGACTTTAACCGGAATCCCAACGGGATTCCATACTTCAGCCCAGGGTTGGCCCGCAACGTGGGACTACCCTGGGTCATCCGCCAAAATAATCCCCAACCCCAACGGGGTTGCATCACCCCCGTCCGCCGCACCAACACGAACGATTCAACCCATTCAGGGTTGATGATATTTCCGGTCTGTTTCCCAGCGTAGCCGATTCCATCGGCAACGCTGGGCTGAATGATTTTTATCCCGTTGGGATAGACGAGATGGAAGATTTGATTTATGAGTGATTCAATGAAAGCGATAGATGGCTACTTTCTGATCAAGCCGGAAGACCTCTTCTGGCGGCCCTCGAACCTGATGAAAATCCCGAACGCGGATTATCTGGAGCGCACCGGGAGCGAGAACATGGGCGCGCGGCTCTGGCGGCTGCCGCCGAAGAGCGCGAACACGCTGCACAAGCACATCCGCGCGGAGGAGTTTTATTTCGTGCTGGAAGGCACGGGGCGCCTGCGCGTGGGCGACGAGACATTGACCGTGCCGCGCTACGGCGGCGTGCTGGTCGGGCCGGACCAGTTGCGCCAGGTGTTCAACGACACCGACGCCGAGGTGCTCTGGCTCATCATCGGCGCGCCGGAAGAACTGGAATTTCTGCCCGGCGCGAAGACCAAACCCGACCTGTCGCTCATTTACCCGGTTGACCCGAAACAATTGCCAAAGGAATTGGCCGGCGTGGAATGGCCGCCCAAGGCGTGAGCGAAGAAAAGTCTCGCCAATTTGTTGAGAAAACGGGCCTTTCTCCGAGCGATTATCGTCGGCAACGGTGACGCTGATTCGTTTCAACGCAAAGATGCGGGGCGCAAAGTCGTGACACGAATTCCACGAATTCTCTCGAAGCCCACAAGAGATTAATCCCAAACCGCTCAAGCCGTGCAATTCGTGTCGAGTGTTGCAGCTCTTCCATCCGCTTGGTTTGCCGCCTTACGGCGCGGGTTCCGCCAGCAATTTCTGGACGACGGTTTCGACGTATTGAGGTTGCAAGCCAATCGCGCGGACAATGCCTTTGCGGTCAATGATGGCGTAGGTCGGATAATAATGCACGGCCCACGCTTTCTCGGTTTTCAATTCGGGATCGCGGGCGGCCGGATATTGGATGCCATGTTGCCTGGCGTTGGCGGCAAAGATTTCCTGTCCGTCCTTGCTGGTGCAAACGCCGATGATGACCAGTCCTTTATCCTTGTATTTTTTGAGCATCTCGTTGTTGTGGGGAATGGCCCTCATGCAGGGGCCGCACCAAGTGGCGTATAAATCCACGACGATGACTTTGCCCTTGATGTCGGCGGTGGTGATGCCGCCATTGATCCAATCGCTGACGTGGAAGGCGGGCATGGGCTTGCCTTCCAAGGCAGCGTGGCTGGCGCGTTGCCCCGGTTTGTCGTCCCAAGTCCAACTGTCGGGAAATTCACCGGCGAAAGCGGGCAACGTGCCCCAGATGAGTGAACCAAAGGCGATAAGAAGCAGTTTCTTCGTGCTCATGCGGCACGGACTATCACAACCGTTGTTGGCTGACAATAGGAAATCCCCCTGTAGGGCGGAGCAATTGAAGTTAGTCGGAAACCGGCCTTTCCCCGAAGGACTACCGTCGGCAACGGTGATGCCAATTTGTTTCAACGCAAAGACGTGGAAGCGCGGAGAATTTCAGCCACGGATGAACACGGCCCGTGAACCCGATTCAAAATCGCCAACAAGATAGCAAAAACCCTTGTAACGTAAACTTTGATTTGGCGCGTTACGGAGTAGAGCAACGGTAAAATCGAACCCGATTACTTTTTGCATTGGAGTCGATAAACTGTGATGCGCCATTGGCTCCGGATACTTTCGCGTTGAGAAGTTGCCAGACAACCGGTGGTGTCAGATTGGTGGCAACCCACACCCGGCTGCTTACATTTGGTGCAGTCAGCAGGTTGATCGTCTTGCTCCCGTCAGCGTTGGGCACGATGGAAATAATTGGCGGAAGCACAGTTAACGTCACGACACTACTGGTGACACTTCCGAATGCGTTGGAAATGACGACTTGATAATTACCCGCAATATTCGGCGTCGCGTTGGTAAGCGTCAATGTTGGATATTGACCGGAAGCAACAACTTCGCGGATGCGATTGTTTACCTGGTCGGCAATGAAAAGATTCTTATCTGCATCCACGATCACGTCGCAAGGATGGGCCAATTCAGCATCGGTGGCAGGACCGCCATCACCAGAATACCCACCCCAATAACTACCTCCACCGACTCCCACAACAATTTTAATGATGCCGTTAGTGTCCACCTTTTCGATGAGGTTGTTTCCCTGATCCGCGATGAAAATATTGTCATTTCCATCCACTGCCACGCCTAAAGGAGAGTATAAATTGGAATTTGTGGCAACACCGCCATTATTTGGAGGTCCGAACCTGCCATTACCCGCTACTGTCGTGATGATGCCGTTGGTATTCACCTTACGAATAACACCGTTTCCCAAATCCGCAATGAAAAGGTTCCCGGACACATCCATTTTCACGCCGTAAGGATTGTTTAATTGAGCGTTGGTAGCAGCACCGCCGTCACCGGAATAACCTCCATAATAACCACCAGCACCACCCGCCACAGTTGTAATGATACCGTTGGTGTCCACCTTGCGGACGCGGTTGTTAAACTGATCTGAAATGAACAAATTCCCGTTCGTATCCACTGCCACACCACAAGGATTGTTTAAATCAGCATTGGTAGCAGCACCGCCGTCACCGGAAAAAATCCGATTACCGCTACCCGCCACAGTTGTGATGATGCCATTGGTATCCACCTCGCGGATGCGATTATTTCCCTGATCCACAATGAAAAGATTCCCGTTCGCATCCACTGCCAAACTTGATGGACTGCCCAAACTTGCATTGGTGGCTGCTCCACCGTCACCAGAATAACCCCCATTCCCATTGCCTGCCACCGTCGTGATGATACCGTAGTCACCATAGGTCCCGTAGAACTCAACCTCGCGGATGACATTGTTTCCTTGATCAGCAATGAAAATATTTCCGTTCGCATCCAGTGCCACACCTGTCGGGCCATTCAAACTGGCATTTGTAGAAGTGCCGCCATCACCCAAATAGCCACCATCGCCATTGCCTGTCACCGTTGTGATAATGTTCTTCACGTCCGGCAAATTGGTGCCATTAAGCAGCCATTGATAATGTAACGGACCAACACCACCCGCAACAATGTTGAATGTAGTGCTTCCACCTGCAAATATCGCACTGTTCGTTGGTTGCGTTGTTATTACTGGCGGTCCTTCCACAGCCAAGAACGCCTCGCTGCTGGTTACACTTCCATAGTTATTGGTGACAACCACGTAATAAAACCCGGTGACCAGGACAGTCGCTTCCGTTATTAAAAGATTCGTCTCATTCTCTCCTGTTATTGGCGTTCCATCGAAATACCACTGATAAAATAATTGTTCCCCTTCGCCAGCCACCACGTATAAATCAATCGCTTGACCCTGGCTGATCGTTATGCTTTGAGGCTGCGTCATAATGACCGGTGGATAATTGCTTTGAGCTTGCACTTCAGAGGGCAACGTTAGGAGTAATAGTAACAACCCAGATAATCGTTTAAACATACCAAATTATTCGCATTTTGTCTGTATTAGGTCAAGATAGTGGGCAAGGCAGTTTGGCTTCGAAACAATTCAGTTAATCCTGTTCGAACCCTGCGCCTCCTCGTCTCTGCGGTTCGCTTCACCCAATCCGCAATTTCGAGCAATCTCACGACAGGTTTGGCAAGACAGCGGGCGACAGTCGGGCGCAGATGTGTTATTCTCCTTTCAACATTTAACAAAAAGAAAGGATTCAATTATGCAAAAGCGCAAACTTGGAAAAAGTAATCTAGAAGTCTCAGCCATCGGGCTGGGCTGCATGGGCATGAGTTTTTCCTACGGGCCGCCCAAGGACAAAGCGGAGATGACCGCCCTGTTGCGGTCCGCCGTGGAACGCGGCGTCACATTCTTTGATACCGCTGAAGTTTACGGCCCGTTCATCAACGAAGAACTGGTGGGTGAAGCCCTCGCTCCGTTCCGCGGGAAAGTGGTGATCGCCACCAAGTTCGGATTCGACCTGAGTGGCAGCGATAAGCGGCCGGGTGCGGCAGGCTTGAACAGTCGGCCGGAGCACATCAAGCAGGCCGTTGAAGGTTCGCTCAAGCGACTCAAGGTCGAGACCATTGATTTGCTCTATCAGCATCGGGTTGACCCGAATGTGCCCATCGAAGACGTGGCGGGCGCGGTGAAGGAATTGATTCAGGCCGGCAAGGTGAAGCACTTCGGCCTTTCCGAAGCCGGAGTGCAAACGATCCGTCGCGCACATGCCGTCCAGCCGGTCACTGCGCTCCAAAGCGAATACTCGCTGTGGACGAGAACCCCGGAGAAGGAAGTGATACCGGCTCTCGAAGAACTCGGCATCGGCCTGGTTCCCTACAGCCCGCTGGGCAAGGGTTTTCTCACGGGCAAAATTGACGAAAACGCGAAGTTTGACAGCTCCGACTTCCGCAGCACGCTGCCTCGCTTCACACCGGAGGCGCTCAAGGCAAATCAGGCCCTGATTGATTTGCTGGCCAAGATCGGAAAACGGAAGAAGGCGACGCCGGCTCAAATCGCGCTGGCGTGGTTGCTGGCCCGGAAACCGTGGATCGTTCCCATCCCGGGCACCACGAAGCTGCATCGCCTGGACGAAAACCTCGGAGCAGTTGCAGTCGAGCTGACGCCGGACGACCTTCGTGAGATTGAAAACGCCGCCGCGAAGATCACGGTGCATGGTGCCCGGTATCCGGAAAAGCTGGAGCAACTGACCGGTCGCTGAGCGGTTGCAAACAGCAATTAAAACCACGGATGGACACGGATGAACACGGATTTTGAATTTCGCAAATAAATGCAAAACCGTTTCATTTGCCGAACAACGGAGTGCCAACGGTTTTTCATCCGTGTCCATCTGTGTTCATCCGTGGTTAAAAAACAGTAAGGAGAAAAGGAATTAAATATGGAAATCAAACGAAGTGGCTCACAGCCTTCCAACAAAGGACCGGCCGACTGGTTTACCGGCACGGTGCGCATTGACTCACCGTTCAAGGGAAGCGATCCCGCGCGTGTTACCGGCGCAATCGTCACGTTCGAGCCCGGTGCTCGAACAGCGTGGCACACCCATCCGCTGGGGCAGACACTGATCGTGACCGCTGGCTGCGGACGCGTGCAACGCTGGGGCGGCCCGATCGAAGAAATTCGTCCGGGTGACGTGATCTGGTTTCCGCCGGGCGAGAAGCATTGGCACGGCGCTGCGCCAACCACGGCCATGACGCACATCGCCATTCAGGAACAGCTCGAGGGCAAAGCGGTTGACTGGATGGAAAAGGTCAGCGATGAACAATACCAAGCTTGATCGCGAGTATTTTCAACCCCGATCCGGCTAGGTTTTTCTCGTGCGGAATCCGCCCATCATAAAAATGATCAGGCAGACCAACAGAATGAGACCAAAGCCTCCTCCGCCAACGACGGGACCACCAAAGTAAAAACCACCGCCGCCGAACAAGAGAAACAGAACAAGGATGAACAGTAATAGATTCATGGCGGCAAGATAGCGCACCGTTGCAACCGTTCCAATGGGGTCTTCACCCCACCCCATCAACTCCCCATTCACCCGTCCATGAACAGGCGTCTTGGGAAAAAGTGTTCTGACTGGCTGTCCGAACGCGGAACTCCCGTTCGTCGATTGGATGAACAACCAGACAGGTAGGGTTACACCCCATAGCCTTTGACTAACCGCTGGCCTAATTTCGCATGGTTAAGAAAACATCCGAACAACAAACATACTTATGAAAAAAATTATCCTCTCCTGCCTTGCCGTCGTTGCCCTCGCGTTGATATCCGGCTGCGCCTCTGATGCCACCCACAGCACGACCACTACGTCGCAACAAACCACGGTGCCCGGGCCTACCACCACGACTACCACGGATACACAAACCAAATAAGGTTTCGGCTTTTACTTGGGGCGTGCGGGCGTCTGCCGCGAGAATCCCAACGGGATATTTCAAATGCTTTTCGGCGTAAACGCCACCAGGTCCGCGGTCGTTATTGCTGAGACCAGGGGTGCGGGCGGCAAGTTCGTTATCACGGCCATCCGACCGGTTCCGTTTCAAGTCCGCTCCGGGGACGATCTGGCCGAACTGCTGCAAAGTCTCATCACCCTTTTCGACCGCAAGGGCAGGGGCGCAGGTTCGGTCATTGCCCTGTTGAAATGCTCGTCGGGCCGGTTTGGTTCCTGTCTGGAAGCGATCAAGGGGGAGGCGATGATCGAACTCGCGGCTTTTCAGCGCGGCCTTCCCGTTGTCAAGGTTGCCCCGCAAAGTCTCAAAAAGACACTCGGCTGCGCGACGGATCAAAAGTGGCGGGACCGTGCCGCGGAACTGTTCAATCCCGCCGGTAAACAGCGGAACTGGTCCAAGGGCGCAGCCGGAGCCGTGGCCGTCGCCTTCAAGGTTGCTGGAGCGTGACCCGGGTTGAACCACTGAATGCTGGCTTTTTCTCCCGCTTCACCAACATGCGCTCGATGCGGCGGTCGGAAACAGGGCGTGGCTGAGGAGCGGGCACTGAAGGCCGGGCTGGAACAAAAAGCTCGCGAATTTGTGGAAAAGGGAGCAGAGGTTTGCGCGAAGGCGTGATGCACCGCCCGACAACAAAATCATGAACTACACGAAGACCATTGCCGTTTCCGAACTTCCGGAAGGAACGCAAAAGGCCGTGAGGGTCGCGGGGCAGGATGTCGCCCTGTTTCATCACGGCGGAAAAATCACCGCAATCTGCGGCACATGCCCCCATCAAGGTGGACCGCTGGCCGAAGGAAAAGTCGAACGCGGAGCCGACGGGGTGCTGCGTGTCGCGTGTCCATGGCACGGCTGGCAATTCGACATAGCGACCGGTAACATGCCCTTGGAACTCGGGGTGCGGCAGGCGGTGCATGATGTAAAGATTCAGGATGGCATTATTTTCGTGTCGGACAGGTAAACAAGTTCTTGCCGTCGCATGAACACCG
>Ga0116110_1000730_pt1 | contig 18540 bp, 17 predicted proteins | sample June2015DPH_8_50_FD_89719 | JGI IMG/M metagenome (GOLD analysis project Ga0116110, IMG submission 89719) | Peatland microbial communities from SPRUCE experiment site at the Marcell Experimental Forest, Minnesota, USA - June2015DPH_8_40 | ecosystem: Environmental > Terrestrial > Soil > Wetlands >...
CAGACCTTTCCGTTGCGAATCAGCACTTTCATCGCCGGGCCGTAAGTGAATCGATCCCTTCCATCGTCGGCTCCACCGAGACCGGCAGCGGGACACTTTTCAGGGCGGCATCCACATCCTTCAGGCCGTGCCCCGTGATCAGCAGAACGATTTGCTCCTTGCGCCCCAGCAACCGCGAGTTCCGGAGTTTTTTCAACGCCGCGACGGTCGCCGACGCAGCGGGTTCTGCAAACACGCCGGCCTTCGCCGCCAGGAGCCGTTGCCCGTCCAAAATCTCTTCATCGGTCACGGTCACCGAAAACCCTCCGCTTTCGCGAACGGCCGCGCGGGCCATGTGGGCATTGGCAGGAATGGACACCGAAATCGAATCCGCGATCGTATGTGGCCGGTCGGCATTGCGGTAAATTCCACTGATGATGTAATTGTGAATGGCCGCCGAAGTTTCGGCCTGCACACAGACCAGCCGCGGGAGTTTGTTGATCAACCCCGCCGCTTTGGCATCGTGGAACGCCTTAAAAACTCCGCTGATAATCACGCCGTCGCCGGTGGGCACCAAGATGACATCAGGCGTTTTGAATTTGTTCTGCTGCAATATTTCCAATCCGACGGATTTTTTCCCCTCGATCGTCAAGGGATGATACGCCGTATTCCGATTTAATCCCCCACGCCGGGCGGTGTATTCGAGCGAGAGGCGAAAAGCGTCGTCGTAGGTTCCCTTGATCGGTATGACCCGCGCCCCGTAAAGGAGCATCTGCGCGAGTTTGGCTTTCGGCGCGGTTTCCGGGACCAGGATGATGGCCTGCCTGGCCGCGGCAGCGCAGACGGCGGCCAGCGCGCTCGCTGCATTGCCGGTGGAAGCCGTCACGACACATTTTTCGCCAAGCCGGGCGGCCTCGGCCACCACCAGGAACGAAGCCCGATCCTTCAATGATCCGCTGGGATTCAACCCGTCATTTTTTACCCAGAGATTTTCACAGCGCAGTTCCCTGCCGAGAGCCGCCACCGGGTGGAAGGGTGTGCCGCCGACCGGGTAAGCCGGGTAATGCTTCTTTTCCACCGCCGAAAAGAGGGTCCAATCCGGATTCGCCTTCTTGAACTTTTTCCGTATGGCGCCGTAATCAAACCGGGCCGACAGCACGCCCACGAGCGGGATCCCCGGACGATATTGCTTCGCGCAGGCCGGGCAGAGGTATCGCACCTCATCCCGCCGGTAACTTTTTCCGCACGTGCTGCACTGATAAACAAATTCGGTCATATTCGCAGGACAAACGTCGCGCCTGTCGTAGCGCAGACTTCCAAGTCTGCTGTATCGCGGGTTTCCCAACCCGCAGCCCGCACAACATCGAACGCCCCGCCGATTTGGAAATCGGCGATACAGCAGGTTGGGAAACCTGCGCTACGAGCGATTCTATCCGCCGCTCGGGTGTTGATGGACACGCTTTTCATTCTTCCAGTTCGCTAAACCTTTCCATTCAATTTCGCCACAAGCGCGGCGTAGAAGGCCACCGCGCCGCTCAGGTGCTCGATCGGGCAGGCCTCGTTGGCCGCGTGGGCATAGACTTCGTTGCCCGGACCGAGCCCGAGGCATGGAATTCCCTTCATGCCGGAAATCGCAACGCCGTTCGTGCTGAACGTCCATTTGTCCACGAACGGCTTTTTGCCGAGCACGCCAGCGTAAGCTGCGATCGCGCTCTTGAGATACGGAGATTTTTCATCCAGCGCCCAGGTCGGGTAGTATTTTTCCGTCGGATACACCTTGCCCGTGTAAGCTGCTTCTTCGTATTTCAGCACGTAAACTTTCGCATCCGGATAACCGGCGCGCTTCGCGGCGTCCATCACTTCGGCCACGGCGCTTTCCTTCGTCTCTCCGAACGTAAGCCGCCGGTCCAGGTGAATGTCCGCCCCGTCGGCGACTGCGCACTGCGACGGGGACGAGGATTTCACTTCCGAAATCGTGACCGTGCCCTTGCCGAGGAACGGATCGCGCTTGAGCCGCTCGTTGAGCTTTTCGATTTCGAGCGCGATGCGGGCGATCTTGTAAATCGCGTTGTCGCCGCGCTCCGGCGCAGAACCGTGACAGCTCCTGCCTTTCACCTCGACGCGGATTTCCATGCGACCGCGATGGCCGCGGTAGATGTTCAGGTTGGTTGGTTCGGTGATGACAACGAGTTCAGGCTTGAGCTTTTCGACGTTCAACAGGTATTGCCAGCAAAGGCCGTCGCAATCCTCCTCCATGACCGTGCCGGTGAAATAAATCGTGAACTGATCGTTCAGGCCGAGTTCCTTGATGATCCGGCCCGCGTGAATCATCGTGGCGACGCCGCCCTTTTGATCCGCCGCGCCGCGCCCCCAAATTTTCCCGGCCTTCACGAACGGCTTGAACGGATCGAAATTCCACTGCGAACGGTCGCCGGGATAAACAATGTCCACGTGGCCGTCGAAAGCGATCACGCGTTTGCCCTTGCCGATGCGGCCGATGATGTTGCCCAGGCCGTCAATGCGGATGCCGTCGAAGCCGATTTTCTGCATCTCCTTTTTGATGACAGCGATGACGTTCTTTTCCTTGGAGGAGAAGGATTGGGTGCGAACCAAGTCACACAGAAACCGTGCGGTGTCTTTCTCCATCAGCTTGGCGCGTTTTCGGATCAGGTCGTAGGTGACCGGGGTTTGTAGCGCAGGTTTCCCAACCTGCTGTGTCGCCGACTTCCAAGTCGGCACGGCGTTCGCGGTCGCGCGGCCAGCGGGTTTGGAAACCCGCGATACAGCAGACTTGGAAGTCTGCGCTACGGTGGATACGGCCTGGCTGTTACGTGAACTCTTCCTGGTTTTCATTCTCATCGTTACATTCTTTTCCATAAATCTTTTGCCAGCTCACGGGCGCGGGCGTTCACGCGCCCCTCGTCGAGGTTCAGCGCGAGCTTCCGGTTCTCCATCAACACGCGGCCGCCGACGATGGTCGTATCCGCCTCCATCTGGGAAATGCCGAACACGAGATGGCCGAACACGTTTCCACGCTCCAGCGGCGTCGGCGGGTCGTAATCGAAAATCGCGATGTCTCCGGCAGCACCTGCACAAATCTCGCCAAGGCGCAGGCCGAAAATGCGCCCGGCAACCTTGGGATTGTTCGCAAACAACGCGCTCGTCACCTCGCCGAATCCAACCGACGGATTCCCGGCGCGCAAATGCTGACCCCACAGCGCGACGCGCAGTTCCTCCAGCATGTTCGTCGTCATCGCATCCGTGCCGAGGCCGACGAGCACGCCGCGTTTCGCCAGTTCGACGACGTTCGCAATGCCAACGGCGTTGTTCATGTTCGATTGCGGGTTGTGAACAACCACGGTCCTCGTCTCCGCCAGCAAATCCATTTCGCGCCGGTTGACGTGGATGCAGTGCGCAGCGATGGAGCGCGGGCCGAGGATTTTGAACTTCTTCAGCCGTTCGACCACGCGTTTGCCACCGTGCCGCAGCGCCCAATCCTGGTCGCTCTGCGCCTCGGCGACGTGGATGTGAAAGCCGGTGTGCAACTCGTGACCGAGGGTCGCGGCCTTTTCCATCGTGGCGTCGGAAATCGTGAACGACGCGTGCAAACCGAAGAGCGCCTTTACGCGGGAGTCATTCTGCCGCCGGCATTGGCGGATGAATGACGCGTTCTCCGCCAGCCCCTCCTTCGCGATTCGCGCGCCGTCGCGGTCGGACAGCTCGTAGCAGAGGCAGGCACGCAAGCCGGTTTCACGCACGGCCCGCTCAATCGCGCCCAGCGAGCCGGCCACCGCGTGCGGGCTGGCATGATGATCAATCAGGGTCGTCGTGCCGTGGCGGATCGAGTCGAGCAACGCAATCAGCGCGCTGTAGTGGCAATCTTCCGTGGTCAGCACGGAATCCAGCCGCCACCAGAGGTTCTTGAGCACCTGATTGAAATCCTCGGAGGGCCTGGCCTTGGTCAGGCCGCGCGCGAAGCTGCTGTAGAAATGGGTGTGGGCGTTGATGAATCCGGGCAACACGACCTTGCCCGTCGCATCAATGCGCCTGCCCTGGAAGTTTTTTATCACCTTCTTCGGCGCGACCTTGGCCACCAGGCCGTTCTCGATGAGAACCGAATGGCCGCGCAGAACCCTAGAGGTTTTTCCCAGGGTCAACACCGTTCCATTTTCGATGAGCAACGAGTTGGGCATCGTGGGTTAGTAGTGCGTTGAGCAGCCGTCCTGTAGCGCAGACTTCCAAGTCTGCTGTGTCGCGGGTTTCCAAACCCGCGCATCGCCCGCCAGTCCAACGCGCCCGGGTTTACAACGCACTGCCGATTGGGAAATCGGCGATACAGCAGGTTTGGAAACCTGCGCTACGGAACGCGCGTTGCGCTCGCCTCCGATAAGCCGATCGCTTAGCCTTCGCCCATGCAGCCGCACAAACCGGACAACCCCAATCGCGGCTTGGAACGGACACGTCATCAACTCCGCGCCAGCGGAGCGAGAGACGAAGCGGCGAACTCGCTTCGCTCCGGCATTCACACGCGCGGTTATTTGCCGCACGTAAAACGCGAAGGCGCTTCCTACTTCGTCACGTTTCGTTTGGCCGATTCGTTGCCCAAAGAAGTCTTGTTGGAATATGAACGCGAAAAGGCCGGGCGCCTGCGCCGGCTGAACGACTTTGCGAAGCGAGGCGAAACCATCAACGATTCCGAAGAAGAAATTGCGCGGGACTTTCGTCGCAAGATCGAACGTTACCTTGATCGGGGCGGGGGCGTTTGTCATTTGCGCCGACCGGACATCGCTGATCTCGTCGCCAACGCGATGCGACACTTTAACGAGAGCCGTTATCTGCTTCTTGAATGGGTGGTGATGCCCAACCATGCGCACGCCATCGTCTGGCCGATGCCAAACCATCTGATGAGCGATATTCTGAAGTCTTGGAAACAGTTCACGTCGCGACGCGCCAAGAAAATTGTGGGTTTGGGCGAAGAGCCGTTCTGGCAAACCGAATCCTACGATCACTGGATTCGGAGCGACGAGGAGAAGGTTCGCATTGCCCGCTACATCAGGAACAATCCCGTATCGGCCGGCCTGTGCGCCCGCACCGAGGATTGGCGTTGGAGCAGCGCCTATCGCGCTGCGACGTAGCGCAGACTTCCAAGTCTGCTGTGTCGCGGGTTTCCAAACCCGCGCATCGCCCGCCAGTCCAACGCGCCTGGTTTCACGACGCACTGCCGATTTGGAAATCGGCGATACAGCAGGTTTGGAAACCTGCGCTACATACGCGTTTGAGGGCGTCCGGTTCATGATTTCAACCTTCGTTCAGCGCGGCCAGTTCCTGCGGCGTGCGGTCGCGCATCGAGATTGCGCCGGCAAAACATTTTTGCGCGCAGATGGAGCAGCCGACACAGTGACTCGGATCAAACGTCGGGACGCCAAGGCTGTCGAGCACGATGGCCTGATACGGACAGCGCGTGCAGTTGCCGCAATGCTGGCAGAGCACGGCGACGACTTGCGGCAGTTGCTTCGTCGGCGACAACGCCCCAAAGTCGGCGATCGGATCCGGCAGCGCCGAGCCGATGAGTTCCTTCACCGAGCGGAAGCCACGCTCCCCCATCAGATAACTGAGACCGGAGTGAAGTTCGTCCACGTAGCCGAGGCCATATTTCATCACGGCGGTGCAGAACTGGACGGTCTGTGCGCCGAGTGCCAGAAAGTTCGCGGCGTCCAGGTAGGTCATCGCGCCGCCGTTGCCCGAGACGGTGATGCCCGTGCTGGAAACCTTGGCAAGTGTGAGATTGCTGATCGGCAAAACGCCTTCGCCGGACATGCCGATGACGACACCTTCCTCCCATCGACGATTGGCCACCTGGCGAAACGCGAGGGACGGAAAGCTGTTGGCGAGCGTGACACCGGCTTTCTTGCCCGGGTGACGGGCGAAGACCTCCTGAATCGCTTTGATGATCGGCTGAATCGCGGTGACTGCGGCAGTGAGCTTGAACAGCTTCGGGTTGTCGCCGTCGCTCGCTTCCATGACCCAATCAATGATCTTCGCGGTCAGCGCGGCGTTTTGCGAAACAACGTCGCCATGCGTGCCGTCGCCGCCTTGCGGGCAGGAAAGACTATATTCGACGCCCATCGCGCCGGCGTTTTGCAGCTTGCGCGTGTTGGATTGCCAGACCGCCTTGTCCGCCTTGTCGCTGCCGGTGACCGGGCCGCCGGTCGAGGCGAGCGTCAGGCGATCAGGGAATTTCTTGACGAGCTTTTCGACTTCGCGGCAGACGCGGTCGAGCGGATGGCCGGAAACGTTGTCGCAATTGCCGTAGGTCGAGCGCGTGAGCGCGAACATGTAGCCGGCGGGAATGTGAATCGGCACGTTATCAAACGCGGTCTTCATCACGCCGCCGGACCAGCCGCGCTCGTAGGCCTTGCGCATCTGCTCATAGCCGTCCGAGTGCGGCGCGGCGGAGAGCAGGAACGGCGAGAGAATCCTGCGGCCAAAGAAATCCGTGTCGAGCGGCACCGGACGCAACGGCACGCCGGCCAGGATGACGCGGCTCTTCGCACGATTCTTGTATCCGGGTCGCGCTTCGCCACGAATGAACGCGTCGGCCTCCACAGCGGCGTTCTTGCCGCTGGCGACTGACTCCACCACAGTTGCCGCGCCGAGCACCATGTCGCCGGCGTAGAAAATTCCCCTGGCTTTCGTCACTGGCAGTTTGGGAATGCTGCCGATGGCGGAAACCACAAGGTCAAATTCGCGGAAGACCGGCGATTCCCTTTTGCTGACGACGAAATTCTCCGGCCGCGACTCTTTGCCCAGTGGCAGCACCATGCGCGCAAGGCGAAGGCCGGTGACGCGTTTGCCTTGGTGAACGACGGCCAGCGGCCTGGAGCAACTGGTGATCCCAACGCCGTGTTCGAGCAGCATGTCGCGCTCATATTGCGTCAGCGGCATGTCCTGCTCCCGACGGCGATAAATCAATTCGACGGAGGCAGCGCCGAGACGTTTGGCCGTCGTCGCGCAATCCGCCGCCACCGCGCCGCCGCCGAGGACGGCAACCTTTTTGCCTTTGAGTTTGAGCTTCTTTTGGTTTTCCAGAAACATCTGCCACGACAGCGTGAGTTCCTCGCCGGGAATGTTCAGCTTGATCGGTTCAGCCAGGCCGGCGCATACGATGACGGCATCAAACTCTTCGAGTGGTGTTTGGGCCTTGCCTAGGAGCGCCAGCGTCCCGCTGGCAGGTTTCTGTGTGCGATAAACGGCAACACGCCGGCGGGACGCCGGCGCTCCCAGGGTCGGTTCGCCGACCGTCACCGACACGCCAGTTTTGAATTCGACGTCACCGAGGCTTTTGATAAACGCGATGTCCGCGCGAACCACCTGCTTGTTCAGGCGGAAATCCGGAATCAGATTCATCGCCCCGCCGGGCCGCTTTTGCTGTTCGTAAACCGTGACCCTGTAACCGCGTTGTGCCAGCACACCCGCCGCGCCCAAGCCTGCCGGCCCGGCGCCGATGATGCCGACGGTTTTGCCATTCGACGGAGCGCGCTGGAATTTTGCCATGCCGACTGCGTTGGCCTTTTTGATGACGGTCGCTTGAACGGCAGGAATCTCAATCGGCCGGTCGAAAGTCCGCCGCGAGCACGCTTTCATGCAGAAGTAATCCGGACAGACTACGCCGCAAACCCAGCCGAGCGGGTTTGCACCCATGATGAGGGCTGCGGCGCGGCGAAGATCCGATTTTTCACCGACTCTCGCCGCCATGATGAAGTCCGCCGGCGAACAATCTGCCGGGCACGCTTCCTTGCAGGGTTTCTCTTCGCAATACTCGCACCGGTTCAGTTCCGCCTGTAACTGGGCGTTGGTCAAAGAGCCGTCATTCGTTTTCATAGCCCCGGTGCTGATTAACCATTTTATCGTGACATCGCAAGGACATCCCACCCACACACTTATTGCCCTTTGCTTCACTTTTCTTGTCAGCGATGAGCAGGTTGCCGTGCATCAGCCCGGCTCGCTCTTTCAACCGGAGTTTGGATGCAGCAAGAACGGTTCTGCCATCCCGACCGGCAAGTCGCCCGCCGCGTTGCGGCTCTGTGATTGACAGGACTCTTCCCGAATGATTAGTGGATGGCATGCCGGTCACTTTCCACGACATCCAGGAGGCGGCAAACCGGATCGCCGGCCACGTCATTCAATCGCCCTGCCCGCGTTCCATTCCGCTGTCCGAAGCCACGGGATTAAACGTCTATTGCAAACTGGAATACCTGCAACGCACCGGCAGTTTCAAGGAACGCGGCGCCCGCAACGCGCTCCTGACGCTCCCATCGAAACAGAAAAAACACGGCGTGATCGCCGCGTCCGCGGGGAATCATGCCCTCGGCCTGTCTTATCACGGCCAGTTGCTCGGCATTCCGGTGACGGTCGTGATGCCCCGCTTTGCTCCGCTGACGAAAGTGGTGAATTGCCGGCGTCTGGGAGCCACAGTCGTGCTGCACGGCTCCGATCTTGCCGAAGCGCGCCTGCGCGCGGATGAAATCGCCGCCGAACAAAGCCTCCGGTACATCAACGGATACGATGATCCCGCCATCATCGCCGGGCAGGGAACCCTTGGCCTGGAGATTGCCGCGCAGGTTCCGGACGTCGAGGCGGTGATTGTTCCCATCGGTGGCGCCGGGTTGATTGCCGGGCTGGCACTCGCATTGAAGACACTCAAACCACGGGTGCGGATAATCGGAGTGGAACCCGAACGCGCCGCCAGCTTCACCGCGGCTCAAGCTGCCGGCCGGCCGGTGCCGGTTGAAGTTCAACCCACGCTCGCGGACGGATTGGCGGTGCCGCAGGTCGGCAAACACGCCTTTGCCATCGCCCGCAAACTGGTGGACAAAACCCTGCTCGTCGGCGAGCACGAACTTGCGCTCGCCATATTGCGTCTCATGGAACTTGAAAAGGCGGTGGTCGAAGGAGCCGGCGCCGCCCCGCTCGCTGCCTGTCTGGCCGGTCTGGTACCGGAACTGAAAGGAAAGAACGTCGTGCTGCCATTGTGCGGCGGCAATATTGACACTCCCATTCTCGGCCGGATCCTGGAACGGGGCCTGGCCTCGGACGGGCGGCTTTGCCGCTTCACGGCAACGATCAGCGATCGTCCGGGCGGTCTGGCGCGCTTCGCCGGACTGCTCGCGGAAACCGGAGCGAGCATTCTGGAAATTTTCCACGATCGCGCATTCTCCAGTGATGACATCACGACGGTAAGCGTGCATTGCGTCGTCGAAACCCGGGACGCCGCTCACATCGCCATCATCCGCAAACGCCTCGATAAGGAAGGGTTTCGAGTGTCGGCGCCATGACCTTTGTGTATACTCGATCACCTTGGATAAGTTAAAGCTTGCGGCACCGTGAAAACACTCGTCATCGCCATCGGCGGCAACTCGCTCATCACGAATGCGCAACACATGAGCGTGCCCGACCAGTATGCCGCCGTGGTCAAAACCGTGCATCACATCGCCGACCTGCTGGAACATCGTTATCGTATCGTCATTACTCACGGGAACGGACCGCAGGTCGGTTTCATTCTGCTTCGCAGCGAACACTCGCGCGGCATCCTGCACCAAGTGCCCCTCGATTCCATTGTCGCCGATACCCAGGGCGCGCTCGGCTACCAGATTCAGCAGGCGCTGGAGAACGAGTTTCGCCGCCGCGGCCTGAAGAAATCGGTGGCGACCGTGGTGACCCAGACCCTTGTGAACCGCGACGACGACGCCTTTGCCAGCCCGGCCAAACCCATCGGTGAATTTTACACGCGCGAACAGGCGGAAGAACGGATGCGGGTTGAGAAATGGACGATGATTGAGGACGCCGGCCGCGGCTGGCGGCGGGTTGTCGCTTCGCCAATCCCCGTGCGCATCATCGAGTCTGAAGTCATCAGGCACCTGGTCAAGGACGGCTATGTCGTCATTGCGGCGGGCGGTGGCGGCATTCCCGTGGTCGCAGACGAAAATGGCATCCTTTGCGGAGTTGCGGCCGTGATTGATAAAGACCTTGCTTCCGCCGTGCTGGCCAAAGAAATCGGCGCCGACATGCTGGTGATTTCCACCGCTGTTGAGAAAGTCTGCCTGAACTTTGGCACACCCGGGCAACGGGCGCTCGACTCGATGACCGTGGCCGAAGCCAGGCGGTACATGGCCGAAGGCCATTTCAAACCAGGTTCGATGCTCCCCAAAATCGAAGCCTGCGTCCAATTCGTCACGAACAGCGGTCATGAAGCTCTGATTACCTGCCCCGAAGCACTCCCAGCCGCATTGGATGGCCACACCGGCACCCGCCTGATCCCTTAACTGACCGACCAAATGACAAAAGACAGCATCATTCAAGCAATCAACACAAGGGTAGGAAGGTCGGATTTTAACGCATGGCGCATTGGCCTTACGCACGACCTTGGGGAACGCAAAACATATTGGAAGGAGACCGAACCCCAGGATGTTTTCCATTGGACGCAATGGACCGCGGACTCGTTGGCGGATGCACAAGAAATTGAAAGCTATTTTATCAACGGGAAGGGAATGAAGAGCGGAACCGGAGGCGACTTGTCGCCGTCCAAGACGGTTTACGTGTATATTTTTTAGGCCGAATCGTCTAAATTTGCCGCAAGCAAAACTTTATGGCGCGCTTCTACGAACAACTCGTCGCGGCATTGGCGGAAAACCGGCCGTTCGCGTTGGCGCTGATTTCCGGCGTCAAGGGTTCCAGTCCGCAACGCGTCGGGGCCAAGGCGCTGTTTTTTCCGGACGGTAAAATCGTCGGCACGCTGGGTGGCGGCTGTCTCGAAGCCGAGGTTCATGCCCGTGCCAAAAAGGCGCTGCAGACGGGCAAGCCGGCGACGTTCGAAATGGTTCTCGACCACGATTTCGGCTGGGACGACGGCTTGATTTGCGGCGGGAGTGTGACGGGGCTGATCCTGCCGCACGCCCCGCAAGCGGCGGAACTCTGGCGCAAGCTGGCCGCCGCCACCGAATCGGTCCGTTGGGGTGTCAAAAAGGATTTCTCCATCGCACTTGTTGAAGGTAGGGCGGGCAGTCCTCTGCCCGCCGCAGCCGCGCACGGCCTGTCCCGCCATAGCATTGCGACGGCGGAAGTGTCGCGCCCTACCAGTGACTGGTTTTATCAGGAAACCGTCACCCCGCCGTTTGCCTTGTGGATTGCCGGTTCCGGCCATGTGGCCCAGGCCGTCGCGCCGCTGGCGTTTCAACTGGATTTTGCCGTGACCATTTTCGACGATCGGCCGGAACTGGCCAACCATCAGTTTTTTCCGCCTGACGCGCGGCTTCAGGTTGGCCCCTGGCACGAGCTTTTGAAAGTGCCGCTGCCGAAAATGCCCGCCTTCGGACTCATCGTCACACGCGGTCACCAACATGACGCGTTGGTGCTGTCGGAGTGGATTCATCTTCCGTTTGTTTTTCTCGGCATGATTGGCAGCCGCCGCAAGGCGCGGATCATGCGGGAGGAGTTTTTGCGCCAGAACATCGCCCGCGCCGAACAGTTCGACCGGCTCGCTTGTCCGGTGGGCTTGGAAATCCACTCTGTGAGCACGCACGAAATCGCCGTGAGCGTGATGGCCCAGTTCATTCAAAAGCGCGCTGAAGCAATGACTAAATCCTAAATCCGAATGACTAACGAATTGCCAATGCCCAATGTCGAATTATCCAATCGCGCGGATGAACCAGTTTTGACATTCGAGCTTCGTCATTCTTTAGTCATTAGGGCTTCGTCATTTGTCATTCGCCTGTTACGTTTCGCCGAAACAACTGGAGAAGCAAAAATTTCCCCATGAGCGCCGCAGAAAAAATCCCTGCCTTCGGCGTGGTCATCCTTGGCGCGGGCGCGTCGGCGCGGATGGGCCGGCCCAAGCTGCTGTTGCCCTGGCGCAATACCACCGTTATTGGCCATCTGCTCAAACAATGGCGCGAACTCGGCGCGGCGCAAATTGGCATCGTACTGCGTCCACCAGACGCATCGCTGGCCGCCGAATTGGCCCGGCTGGATTTTCCGCGCGCTGACCGCATCGAAAACCCGGAACCGGAGCGCGGCATGTTCAGCTCGATTCTCTGTGCGGCAGGCTGGCCCGGTTGGAAGGATGAAATCACAACGTGGGCCATCGTGCTGGGCGACCAGCCGCATTTGCGCCCGGAAACGCTGCGGCAACTGCTGGAATTTCATTTCGCGAACGCCAACGCGGTCTGCCAGCTTGAATTTGACGGGCACGCGCGGCATCCGGTTTTGCTGCCGCGCCGGGCATTTAAGGAGCTGAAAGTGTCCTCAGCCGAAACTTTGAAAGATTTTTTGAAACGCACTTCCGTCCGCAACGCCCAATGTTCCGTGGATGACCCCGGTCTGGCGCTTGATCTGGATACGCCGGAGGATTACCAACGGGCACAAGATTCCACGGAGGACGCATAAAAAACTCGTAGCCGGAAACATTGGGCGCGCATTCGGGATTCAAAAAAATACAATTACGGCCATGCCCTGGCCTTGAAAATCCACTCCGTCACCCGCCGATGGCTGTCATCGGGCGGCAGGGCTGGTATTGATTGCGGAACTGGTGTTCCAGCGGTTTGACCTGCAGCGCGGTTTCCAGCAATTCCCGTAACGCGCCGTCGTTGGCGCCGCTCCGCAAAGCCGCGCGCAGATCCACTTCAACATGGTTGCCAAGACAGGGACGCACCTTGCCGTCGGCGGTCAGCCGCATCTTGTTGCAGTTCTCGCAAAAGTGCTCGTTCGTCAGCGCGCCGACGAAACCAACCATTGCGCCGGTTTGTTTCAGCAGAAAATACTTCGCCGGCCCGTGGCCGAGACGGCACTCCGGCTGCGGAATCAATTCATCGTGCCGGGACAAGAACTGCATCGCCTCGCCGACGGGCAGGAAATTTTCCTCCGTCAAAACCTCCGTCGTCGTCAGCGGCATCAATTCAATGAGCCGTAGCGGCAGGCCGTTTTCGGCGGCGAACAGAACCAGCGGCCAGATTTCCGCCTCGTTCACGCCGCGCATGAGCACACAGTTCAGTTTCACGCGCTCAAAACCTGCGTCCACCGCCGCGCGGATGCCGGCCCGCACGCGCGCCACGTCGCCGCCGGTGATGCGGTGGTAAATCGCCGGGTCCAGCGCGTCGAGGCTTACGTTGACCGTGCGCAAGCCGGCTTCGCGCAAGGCTTTCGCGAGCGCGGCCAGTTTCATTCCGTTGGTGGAAAGCCCGATGCATTCCACGCCGGAAATCGCCGTCATGGCGCGCACGATTTCCGGCACGTCGCCGCGCACAAGCGGTTCACCGCCGGTCAGCCGGAATTTGCGGAAGCCAAGCCCCGCTGCCACCCGCACCACGCGGACGATCTCCTCCGCCGTCAAATGGTCCGGTTTGCTTTCCCATCCCTTGTAACCCTCCGGCATGCAGTAGAGACAACGCTCGTTGCACCGGTCGGTGACCGAAATGCGCAGGTAATCAATTTTTCGTCCAAACGGGTCCATTTTATTTTTGCTCGTGCGGGTCTTCGCCGCGCAAATGTGCCAGCCCTTCGCGGATGGCCGGCGCGAGAATTTCCAGGCATTCGCGCACCGCCGACGGCCTGCCCGGCAGATTCACAATCAAACACGCGCCGCGCGTCCCGGCCACGGCGCGCGACAAGATTGCCGTCTTCACCCGCGCCAGCGATTGCATCCGCATCGCTTCGCCGAAACCCGGCAATTCTTTTTCCAGCACCGCATGGGTCGCCTCCGGCGTCACATCGCGCGCGGAAATTCCCGTGCCGCCGGTCGTGACCACCATGTCGCATTTTTGCACGTCGGCAAACCTTCGCAACGCCGCCGAAATCAATTCCACCTCATCCGGCACGATGAGCGATTCAAAGTTCACATCGCCGCCGAGAAATTCGCGCAGCACGTTCTCGATCTCCGGACCGCTGTGGTCGGCATAACCCCCGGCCGAGGCGCGGTCGCTGATGGTCAGGCGGCCGATTTTCATAAATGTTCACGGCGGTGTGCGCGATAGCGTCTTGGACTGCGGCAGCCCTCTGCCGCTTTGAGATCGGTCGCGCGCAAGCGAAAAGCGCCAGAGGGCTGGCGCACTCCAAAACCTGACGGAACCATGAGCAATTTACTCCGGGTCATGTTTCTCCTTTTTAACCACGCGAATATTTTCGATGCGCATGGTTTTGTCCACCGCTTTGCACATGTCGTAAAGCGCCAGCGCGGCCACGCTCACGCCCATCAGCGCCTCCATTTCCACGCCGGTCTGCGAACTGGTTTCCGCGGCGCAGAAGATTTTAATCACCTCGCGCTTGACGCGAAATCTCACTTCGACATGGTCCAGTCCTAACGGATGACAAAGCGGAATCAATTCCGCCGTCCGTTTGGCGGCCTGAATACCGGCGATTTGCGCCACGGTCAGCACGTCGCCCTTGGGCAGCGCGCGCTTTTTCAACGCCCGGATGGTCGCCGGCTGGCAGACCAGTCTGCCTTCCGCCAGCGCGCGCCGACGCTGCACCGGCTTGTGGCCGACGTTGATCATGCATGCGCCGCCCACCGCGTCGAGATGTGAAAATGTTTTTTTCATCATTTACTTCAGGTAGGGGCGGCGCGCTGCGCCGCCCGGACGCCGCAGCGCGGCGTCCCATTAAATTCCGCCGCCAATCATAGCTGTCACCGGCAAAAAATCCATCCCGGTGAGTTTTTCGATTGAACCCTGGTTGGCCGGCACACGCACGAGCGCGTTCGCCGCCGCCAGGCAGGTGATGTCACCAGAACTCGCCCAGGCCAGCGGACGCAACCGCGGCGTGGCGTCATTCCATTCCCATCGGGCCGGCCAGAGTGTTTCGCGTGGACACGGTTTGTCGTCGAGTTTTTCGGCGAGCTGCCCGCGCAAAAATTCCGGCGGTTCGCCGCCGGACAAACCCGCCAGCGCCGTGGCGACGGCAAAATGGAAACAGACGAAATGCGAGAGTGGATTGCCCGGCAGCCCGAAGACCACGCGCGAGCCGTTCACGCCGAAGATCAGCGGTCGTCCGGGGCGCAGGTCAATCTGGTTGAAAACGATTTCAAAGCCCAGCTGCTCCAATAACGCGCGGGTGAAGTCTGTTTCGCCTACGCTGGCGCCGCCGGAAACCAGCAGCACGGCGGCATTTTCGATTTGCGATTTACGATTTCTGATTTCCGATTTTGCCAGCTCAAAATTTTCTGGTAAATGGCTTTGCTCCACGTCGCACGGAAAATTCTGGAGCAGGCTGCGAATCAAGATGGAATTGCTGTCACGAACCTGCCCCGGCTTGGGAGTCTGGTCCGGCGTCACAATTTCATCACCGGTCGTAAAATGGAGGATGCGCAATCGCGGGCTGACAAGTGGATTTACATTTCCCACTGTTGCCAGCATTGCCAGCGCGCCGGCATTCAATTTTGTTCCCGCCGACACCAGCGGCCGGCCTTGTCGCACCTCCTCGCCGCGCAACCGGACGTTCATCGAATTTTCCGGCCGCACGATTTGGAGTTTGTCGCCGTCGCGCTCGGCGTGTTCCTGCATCACCACCCGCAGGCCGTCGCAGGGCAGCGCCGCGCCGGTCGCCACACGCACGGCTTCGCCGGGCTTGAGCTGGCGTGGCTTCCAGTCGGCGGCCTGAATCGTGTCCACGACGGAAAAAGTTTTGGACGCATCATCGGCGCGGATTGCGTAGCCGTCGCGCGTCGAGCGATCCACCGGCGGCAAATCTTCCGGTGCGCAAATCGTTTCGCGCAGGACGCGCCCCAGCGCCTCCGCCAACGGGGTGCGGACGGCCGGCAGCGGCTGGCAGTGAGTGCGGATTTCGACCAATGCTTCATTCAGGGAAACCAATGAGTTTTTTGACGCAAATTTCCCCTCTCCCGGCCTTGCGGCCACCCTCTCCCCGCCAAGCGGGGAGAGGGATGGGGCGAGGGGCGCGTGATTTTTTTTTGATTCATCTTCGGCCGGCAGCGCCCGCCGTTTCCAAATCGGCACATCCTGCTTGAGCCGATCCATGAATTCGGCGAGCAACGCGAAGGCCTCGCCGCGATGTGGCGACGCAACGCCGACGTAAATGGCGGTTTCACCGACGGGAATGACGCCGACGCGATGAATCACCTTCGCTGCGCGGCAAGGATGTCGCGCGGAAATTTCCTGGAGCAGCCGCCGGATTTCGCGCCCGGCCATTTCGGAATAGGCTTCGTATTCAATGGCGCGGATGGCCTGGCCGTTTTCCTCGCCGCGAACCACCCCTCGAAATTCAAGCCACGCGCCGACCGCGCCAGGTTGACCCGGCGGCAAGATTTTTTCCGCGATGGGCCGGTCGGTGAGTTGGATTTCAATTTCCATGTGACAAATATTTCAGCCGCCGGAAACGGGCGGAATGAGTGCAACCTCGTCGTTATCGGCAAAAATGGCGTCAGGGGCGGCGTATTCCCAATTCCGCGCCAGCCGGACATTGGGGCGATGGGCGGCCAGTGCGGGAAAACGTTGCAACAGTTCGGTCCAAAGCTGCGGGGTATTCAGCGGCGACACGGCCGCGAGTTCCACAGCGTTGCAGCCGGTGGCATCCTTGAGTTGGGCAAAAAAGAGAACGCGCATGGCCGGACGAATTCAAGTGGCGGCTTCAATCAACAATTTTCCGCCGGCAAAAATTAACACGCCCGCCAGCACGCGGCTGAAGGTGATGCTGCTCCACCGGCGCGCGCCGAGGTGCGTGCCGAGCAGCGCGCCGATGACGGCCGGCAGCGTGAGCCAGAGCAACGGCCCGACATGCGTGATTTTTTGCCAGCCCGTGCCGGCGAGTCCGGCGATGGAATTGAGCACGATGAACCCCGCCGCGATGCCGCCGGTCGTTTTGGGTTTCACCCAGCGGAACAGATACAGCAGCGGACTTAAAAAAACGCCGCCGCCAATACCGGTTAGTCCTGCCAGGAATCCCAGTATTGCGCCGATGAGCAGCGCCAGCGGCAGAAAAAACTCATGCAGCACCACGTCGTCGGTCTGCCAGCGCGCGCGCAGGAGCAGGACAAGTCCCGCCGCCGTCAGCACGGCGCCGAGGACGATTTTGTAAACCTGCGGGCTGATGTGAACCCGGCTGCCCAGCCACGCGCACGGCGCGGAGACGACCGCGAACGACAGCAGCACGCGCCAGTCGAAATGCCCCGCTTGCCGGAACCGCCACCAGGCAATGCTGGCGACCAGAACGTTGGTAATCAACACCGCCACGCGCGCGGAGACGGGCGTGACGCCGACCAAAACCAGTGCGGCGAGATAACCCGTTGCGCCGCCGTGGCCAACTGACGAATAAAAAAACGCCACCGCAAAGACGGCGGCAAGCAACAAGCCGATTTGGATTGGCGAAAGATCAACCATGGACCGAAGGCAATGGAAATTCCAAAAACATTTTTTGTTGAACGGAATGGAACACCGGGCGTTATATTTTGTCAAATATAACGCTGGCCGGAAATTGCCCAATCAGGAGCCGGGAGGAATCTTTTCCTTGGGTTGTCAAACACGCAGCAGCCGCCGCAGTTGTTTCCAGGAGACGGAGGTGGCACGCAAGCCGGCCTGTTCCATCTGCTGATAGAGAGCCACGACTTTACCGCCGGTTTCCGTCAATTCCGCCCCGCCGCCGCCTTTGCCGCCATGCGTGACGAAGACGAGCGGTTTCTTGAAGCACCGGTTCATCGTCTGGACGAGTGACCATGCGCGCATATAGGACATGCCCATCCGCCGGGCCGCCTTGTTGATGGAGCCGGTTTGCCCGATCAGCGCGAGCAACTCCGCCTTGCCGGGTCCCAGCGCGATGTCGCCGCCACGAAAAATGCGGAAGCGGGGCAGCACCGAACGGCCACGGACTGATTTAGTTTTCTTCCTCATGGACAACGCCGGCAAATTAGAACGGCCACAAATTTCCCGGTTTGCGTGGCGATGGCAAGAATTCAAATGTAACAACCAAGTCGACAGTTAGCGCATCCCCGCTTTCGCACCGGTCACGGAATTCAATATGACCCACGGATGCCGACCCGCGCCCGTTTCTACTTTTATTTCTTTTAGTTTCAAGTTGTCATGCGATTACCGTAACCAGCCACTGATTTTTTACCAGTAACCAATCGCCAACGCCGCCCGCGTGCCTGGTTTCAGGCATCCGCATCCACTGCGAGCGAAAGCTGGTGCGCGCGAGAGGACTTGAACCTCCAACCCTTGCGGGACCAGATCCTAAGTCTGGCGCGTCTGCCATTCCGCCACGCGCGCAACCGGCGTCAACTTGCGCCGTGCGCCGCAGAATCTCAAGCCCGGTTTTGCAGCGCGCGATTGCGCAAGCCGGAAGGTTTGTTTAGGTTCATGTCATGTTACTTTGGTTCAGGTTGGTGAGCGGTGCATGCGTTGTGTGGCTCGCTGTCGCGTTGAGTGGTTGCACGCCGTCGGGGCGAAGCCAGTTGAGCGAGGAAAAAGAGCCGCATTTCGTTCTGGGCAAAAGCCGCGTCAACGCAATGGATTTTCAAGGCGCGATTGAAGCGTTCGAGCAATCGCTGGAGGCGAATCCCCATTC
>Ga0116110_1000744_pt1 | contig 18317 bp, 17 predicted proteins | sample June2015DPH_8_50_FD_89719 | JGI IMG/M metagenome (GOLD analysis project Ga0116110, IMG submission 89719) | Peatland microbial communities from SPRUCE experiment site at the Marcell Experimental Forest, Minnesota, USA - June2015DPH_8_40 | ecosystem: Environmental > Terrestrial > Soil > Wetlands >...
CATCAAGCCGTGGCGTTTCGCCTTCGGGACAGCGGCTGCCCTGGCTGCGTTGGACCGTAACACACTCGACACGGAAGTTCCGGCCGCGCATTGGCTCGAGCCATTGTGGCAAACGGCATCTCCAGATAGACTGGAAAAAGCGACCGTCATCGGGTTGATCGAAGAAGGCCGCAAACGGCTCCGGCAGTGGCGGGCTTCGGGCTTTCAAAACCTCGAGGCGCTGTTTTCGAGATAGCCAGGTGAAAGGCTCCGGAGACGGGCTGAGTCGAATTGATTTGGCATTATCTCATCGAAGGACCTTGGATCGTCTTTTGCATCTATTGGGCCGTGGGTGCGCTGAAGACGCGCAGGACTGTGTCCACAGAGCCCTTTGTCGCGCGTGCCCGCCACCTCCTTTTGGAAATCAGCGGCTTCGCCCTGCTGTTCGGGGGCTTCATGGGCATCGGCGTGCTTGGTGAGCGCGTCTTCCATCGTACTTACGCGACTTTGGTTATAGGGGTCGCGCTCACTTGGATTGGAATCGCTCTCGCCCTGTGGGCCCGCTGGCACCTGGGACAGTATTGGAGCGGCAGAATCACCCTCAAGGAGGACCACAAATTGATCCGCACCGGCCCCTACGCTCATTTCCGGCATCCGATTTATTCAGGAATCATTCTCGCCGCGATCGGCGTAGCTCTGGCGGCTGACGAATGGCGATGCGTTGCGGGGGTCGTCACCATCGTCCTTGCTTACTGGATCAAGGGGCGCAAAGAAGAATCCGTTCTGGCCGGACAGTTCGGGGAAGAGTTCAACGAGCACCGCCGGCACACCGGTTTTTTGATCCCCAAGTTCTAAACAGAGAGTAGCGCAGAGGTGGGCGTCTTTTGCCCTCCTCTGCGGCTCTTGGGGGAACTGCTGCACGTCCTCGCGTTCTTGCTCGCTGGCGTGCAGGGTTTTTTTTGAAGGTAAGGTTCCATTTGTTCAACTGATGCCATAAGGCACCGATCTTGATCGAGATGCCCTGCTCAGCGAGACGTTCACCTAACTCGGCCAAGCTCAGACCCGGCGCTTGTTCGATCCAGGCGCGCAACACGGGTTCCATCTCTGTGATCCGCGAACGGCGATGGCCTCCAATCTGAAAGCTGGTGCGTTGCCCGGTCTTCCGCTCCCGACCCCGCACCTGGTAAACCCAGACGCGACTGACTTCCAGGCGCCGCGCAATCGCCGTCGGACGTTCGCCGCGATCCAATGCCCATAACACCCGATCCCGCAAATCTTGTGAATAGGATTGCATCCTCCGCCTCCCCTCAACCGGCAGAGGCATTATCGCACATAAATGTATACACTTAAATTAAAAACTCTCTAGGCAAGCTACCTCGTTGACGGTGCGGCACGGTTGGCGACCGAACAGCACGCACAAACACCCTCAGATCAAAGTTGGTGGTACCGAAGTGGTACCCGTCTAAGGGATGTATTGGAGGTTGATTTCTGCGGTTATTTCTTTTGGCGCGAGCAGCGAGAATGCATTACTGAATGCAAGGATGTAGGTGCCGGGTGCTAGTCGGACGTTGAAGTTTCCATTTGTGGTGCGTTGTGTACCGTAATAAACCTGTGCGTGATGTCCGTTTTTCCAGTTCTCAAATTCGTCAGGGTTTGTGATGACGGCTTGGATGTCGTTGCCCGTGCCTCCAGCCGTATGGAATGAGCCCATGAGTTGGGCGTTAGTCATCTGCGGAGTGATGGTGATTGTCCAGAACCGAAATTGGCGAGCAGCCACGACCATCTGGCCTGCGAAGATGCTGTGCGTGACGGGTTGGTGGGTTATTGCTGCGATGGCATTCGTTGCGGGGGAGGAGCTTCTGTTGGGTGCGACTGTTGAGTGGGAATTGAAGTAAACCCCGAGGATGACTAGCCCGATGATGATGACGGCGAGTGCCCCAATGATTCGGAGGGCTGAATCAAGGGTGCTGGTTTGCTTGGCTGTAGTCGGTGGGGTCGTGATCGGCGGAGCCGTGACGGGTTTGGCGCAAAATGAACAAAATGACGATTCATCGAGAATGCTCTTGCCGCAGTGTGGGCAGTACATGGTGGGGAACGTTTACCACTGCACTGGGTGATTGTCAAGCAGTTTATGGGGAAGAGACTAGGGTGATAGAGCCTAGTTGAGCCCAGAGGAATCCTATAGTGATTTGAGTTTTTCTTTTCGACGCTGGTAATTTTTCGCCCTCTTAATCAACCATACGGGCCATCGAGTGTGTTTGAAGATTTGGGCATCTGGGATAATTACCATACCGGGTGATTTGCAGGAGCCAGACTTAGCCCAAAGTTCTAATATTGCGTTGTCGAGATCGACTAGGATTTGAGCATAAACGTGTCTGCTTGATATCCGAATGCTTATACCAACGAGCCCAATGACCAAAGTTGTTATGATGGGTTTAAGCCACTCGGGTAACGTATGCAGCCAATGCAGCGAATATGTACGCTCATTCTCAGCCTTGGTGTAGTGCATGTCAAGTTGGTTTCGGGTAAGTAACTTATATGATGTTCAGCTTGGTGTGAGTACTCCAGCACCGTTGCTGCCGGGCAGGGGGGTGCGTCTACGCTATCGGTGGAGGTGTCCTAGCATGAGCATGTCTATGATTAAAGCGGTGATGGAGTTGGATCGGTCTAAAACGCAAACCATCAATGACATGGATGTGGTCAGCTCGTCCCTCGATTCCTGCAAAACGCGATGCAAGCAGCTGCGCGTGGCCTGCGCGGCAAAACAGCGGATGCCAATTCTGTTCCCAGAAAGGACTTTCTGTTTCCTGTGCGTTTTCCGCTTGACAAACGGGACGGCATAGGCTAGAGTTGTTTCGTGGGGTTGGGCAGGGGATTTGGCCCTGCCGGATCGGTTATGCCGGGAAGTGCTCTTCTGTTTTCATCTTAGGTACCTGCCTGTGGTTCCTTCCTTTTTTGCAGTCAAGAAGTCCAGGAGTCAAAGTGTCGAGGAGTGGGAGGCCAAACGCCGACCGCATTTCTCTGGCCGCAGGCCGGAAGGCGGCGGCTGGACGTCTCGATGCCTCGACCCCTCAACTTGCCGACCTGCAAAATCGAGGAAACAAAGCGAGAATGTCTATGAAAACAAAGGGCAAGTACAAAAAGTCGCCGAGCCTGGTAGCGCTGACCGCCGGTTCTGCGGTCTGCGGCTTTTCCATGGTTGCTGGGTACGGCCGCGGACCGCAAACACGGCGCCCCTGTTCGACTGCAAAATCGGGGGAACAAAGCCAGAATGTATATGAAAACAAAGGACAAGTACAAAATGTCGCTGAGTAGTAGCCCGCCAAACCGAACGCCGACCCTCTCGGGTCGCGGGCACGAGGGCGCCCACAAGGGCCGCCCCTGCGTCGCACTTGCGGTTTCAGAGCCTGACGAAGATCCGCTTCTTATACAGCCAGAAGCAAAGCAACCAGAGCATGCCCCAGACCACGAGACTGGTGACAATCGCCGCGTTAAGGGAACCGGCCCAGGCGAACAAACCGGTGGTGAAAGGCTTGGCAATCCTGCTGAACCACCACGCGCCGCCGGTCATCGCGAAGAGATATATAACAAGTGGATTCATGCCCACGATGTTGAAGAACAGGGTCCACCTCTTCAGTTTCTTTACGTCGATCAGCCAGTAACAAAGCGCCAGGGCCAGCAAGCACCACCCGCCGCTCACGATTACGAATGATGTGCTGGCGATGCGTTTAATGATCGGGGTCCAAGGGTTGAGCGCGTAGCCGACTACAACGCCGATCAGACCAGGAATGACGAGCAGACGAATCTTCTGAAGCGAGGTGCGGCTGCTCATCAAGACCTGCCCGGCCAGCACTCCCCACATCGTGTGCGCGGCAGTCGGTACGGCGTTAAACGCCACCCAATGGTCGGAGTCAAGCTTGTGCATGAGCACCAGGTCCATCCAGGATCCGAAATTGTGGTCCGGCACCCACGGCTGGTTGAATCCAGCCACCGGCCACAGCCGATAGAGGAGCTCGGTAGCGATCAGAAACAGGAAGGTGACACCAATCTGAACACGCGCCGGCTTGCGTATGAGTAGAAAAGCCACAAGGTAAGTGAAAGAGAGTTGGGCAAGCACATTCCAAAGCTCGAAGGTCAGTCTTCCGGGTCCGATGCAATAAAGAGCCCAGCCAAACAGGAGAAGCAGTCCGGATCGGATCAGCGCGTGATGAAAGGTCTTGCTCCAACTGTCGCCTCGCTGCCAGCGCTTGCCGAATGAGAAGGGCATTGCGACGCCAACGATGAACATGAAGGAAGGCTGGATCAAATCCCAGAAGTGCAGACCGTTCCAGGGATGGTGCTCCAACTGCCAGCCAATCGTGCCCAAGAATGTGCCCTGGAATGCCGGTAACCTGAGCAATCCATAAAGGCCGGTAGCCTCCCCGATTAGAAGGAACATCGTTAGTCCGCGATAAAAGTCGAGCGAGGTCAGCCTGCCCTCGACGGCCGCGGACTTTCCGGCTTGTTTGTTTTTATCGCTCCGCGGAAGCTCAGTGGTGAGGCTCGATTCCATGGTCAGACTCAGACCTCCCTTCGCCGAACGCAAGTCTCAAGGGAGTATGTTTTTGGCAGGAAAAGTCGCGCCCGTCAAGGAGATTCTTCCTGCCGGTCGCCTAGGGAGTCAGCGCCTGGCGAAACCGGAGTAGCGCGGACCCCCGGTTTTGGGGTCCGCGCTACCCGCTGAAAGGCGGTGCGAGTAGACCCGGCAAAACAAATCTAGAAAACAAACCGCAGGCCGAACTGAATTATTCGCCCGGAGTTGGAACCGCTGAACAAGCCGAACCCGGGTACGCCCAGAGTTGTGCCGGGCGCGCCGAATGCGTGTAGGTTGAAGATGTTAAAGAACTCAGCGCGAATCTGGAGCGTTTTCGATTCCGTAATGTTGGTGTCCTTAATGACAGAAAAATCGAGATCGTTTCCGACCGGGGCACGGAAAGTGTCCACTCCCAAGTTTCCCGGCTGGCTTTGGAGGCCCGTGGCTTTCCCGCCTGGAGTGGCGAAAATCTGCTGGCCTAGCGTTGTCCCATCTTGAACCACGGAAGGCGTAAAGTACATTAACGTGCTGTTGTAGTTTGATGGGCTGTTCAAAGCTGCTTTCCCGACCATGTCGGGCCGGGTCGCGATGACCCCATAATACGTATCCGTGCCAAGCCCAGCGACGGGATATGGGCTAGTGACGGTGAAGGGTGAGCCGGACCTGGAGGATTCAATCCCTGAGAGTTCCCATCCGTGGGTCAAGCGGGTCGGCAAATGGGAGAGCGCCTGCCAATTCGCAAGAGGGAGATTATAGATGACGTCCATGACGAAATTTTGGGGAGTATTGATGTTCCCCGGACCCTTGTCGCAACGCCAGCAGAAGGGGTCCTGTTGAACCTGGCTATTATTGAGGCCGCTATTGTCACCATTGTCCAACAGTTTTGAATAAGTGTAAGACGCTTGAAAAGTTAACCCGTATCTAGCCGAGGTTTTTCGAAGCTGCACTTCGAGGGCGTTGTAGGTCGAGTGCTCGTGGTTGTCTATTACTTGGAACTCGCCGAGGCCGGGATTGGCGTCTGTGTAAGGTGTGTACTGAGGTGACGCGCCTGAGTAAGCATTAGGGAAGTTTGACCCTTGAAGCGCCACCCCATTGCTGGCGACGTAAGTGATACTTAAAGCCATGTCGCCAGGTAACTGCCGCTCCAAACTCACGTTTCCGTTAATCATGTAACCGTTCCTGAGGCTCATAGATATTGCGTTGAGCTCAATCGGTCGGCCAAAATACGCCAGGTCCGGCGCCAGGTTCAGGGGCGTGTTGGGAGCGATCGAATTGGTGTTCCCGTTTGGGGGTACGGTAGCACCGGAGAGCGACACCAGGGCGGGAGGAGTACCAGGCCTTACCGCGTTGACCGAGGGAAACGTGGAGGTCGCCACAGAGGTAGAAGCGGCCCAAGGGAAAATGGCTCCGCTTTGTTGGGCCGACTGCGCGATAGGAAGCCCCGTAAAGGTGCCCAAGCCGCCACGAAGCACTGTCTTGGAACTAAGCCGGTAGGCCAAGCCGATACGCGGACCAAAGTCATCAACACCATAATCCGGTTGCCAGAGTGGTCGGGGGTTTAGGACTAAGTCCCGGTAGAGACTACCGCCGTCAAGATGCGAATCGTCTACGACTGCAGTCACTTTGCCGTGTTCCTCGGTCGGGATCGAATTGTACTCCCATCTTAAACCGAGATTCAGCGTGAGTTTGGACGTAAGCCTGATGTCATCTTGGAGCCAACCAGCGTAATTCATGTACCGTAACTGGTAGATAGCTCCCAAGCCATTGGACAGCCCACCTAGTCCTGGGAAGGCGAGGCCTTCCGCGAGACTCACTGGGGCGCCCGCCATCAGGCTTACAAGGCCGTTAGGGCTCGGGCTGCCAGCCGCAAAATTATTGAGCCCGCTGGCCGAGGTAATGCTGACGGGAAGAGGAGTTCCTGCCCCGAACGTGTACTGTCCGTTGGCCTCGCCAATGGAGAAACCGGTTTGGGGGGCATGGGTGTCACGGATTTCGAATCCCGCGTTTATCATATTGCGCCCTTTCACCCAGTTAATCGTATCGTTCACAAAGCCGGTATCGGGATTACCGCTCCATCCGCCTACCTCAGGTCCCCAGCCCGCCAGGCTGCCGTCGTTTGTGACCACAGCCACAAGATTACTCACCTTCGGCGGTGCCAGATCATTTATTGTCCGCGTCCAGGTCAGACTTAGCGTGTTGGTTAGCGTCGGCGTGAAGATATGCACCTCGGAAACCGTCAAATTTCGCGCATCATAATAAAGTCCCTGTGACCAGGAAGGACCGCCGATCGTCGCCTCCCCCAATTGGGTTATTGGCTCGGCCATGTTATCGTAGGTGAACCGTCCAAACATCGAGTCTTTGTCCGAGAAGCGATGGTCGATGCGCCCCGAGTATTGGTTACTATCGAACGGCGTCTTAAGGGCAGAAAGATAAGTGTTTGGACCATAAGGACCGGTGGGATCGTTAGGTAACGGATATCCGTTGAGCACCGTTTGGGCCGCGGGAGTCACCGGAACCGTGAGTTGATCGGGCTCCCCATTCGCCCCGGTAATGTCAACTACTCCATTGCGGTTTTGGGCCGATGGGAATAGGTAAAAATTAGGGTTTCCCGACACTTGCCGGAACCCGGCGTAGTCGAAAAAGAAAAAGGTATTGTTTTTGACGATTGGACCGCCAACGTCACCCCCAAACTCGTTCCTTTGCAAAGGGGGAACTGTTGTCGCGAAGAAACTGCGGGCGTCGAAATCTGAATTACGCACGAATTCGAGTAAGCTCCCGTGGAATTGGTTCGTGCCCGCCTTGCTGGCAAGCTGAACAATATAGCCTCCCCCGCTGCCGTACTGGGCAGAATAATCGTTTTGGAGCACTCTGAACTCGGAGATGGCGTCGAGATTGAAATTGGTCATCATTGCGCCGCCATATTCGTTATTGGTCACGTTGCTGCCGTCCAGGTACGTTACCGAGGTAAAACCGCGCGTGCCATTGCTCGACATGAATGAGTTACCTGTCACGTTAAGGACTTGGGGCCCGTTCGAGTCAGTTACGGTTCCCGGCTCGAGCCCGATCAAGGCGGTTATGTCGCGGCCATTCAAGGGAAGCGTCTGTACCTGCTGGCCGCTAACGATTCCGCCCAACGTAGCGTTGCTTGTGTCGAGCAACGGGGGCGCCGCATTAACGGTTACCTCTTGTACGCTCGCTGCCAGGGCCAGAGTGAAGTTAACCTCCCTCTGCTGACTCACCTCTAAAGTAACTCCAGCAATCGTTGCGACCTTGAATCCAGAGGTTCCTCCGGTTAACGTGTAGGTGCCGATAGGAAGACGGGTCAGTGAGTAGTCACCTGAACTCGTCGAGACCGTGGAGTACTTTAATCCCGTGCTTTGCTCGACGGCCGTAATATTGGCGTGCGGAATGAGTGCGCCGCTTGGGTCACGCACGGTTCCCCAGATCTCGCCCACCGCCTGGGCCTGCAGCAGGCTGGGAACAAGCAAAAATAGCGCAGTACAAAGCCATCCGTGCCTGAGAGTTTGCGTAATCATAATCGCCTCCTCGCCTCTAAAACGCTCTCGAAACCATTCACGATCGTGTTGTGCAGATCCCAATCGCTCGAACGCCCTGGGAACGGCTGCGGAAGTATTTTCCCTTACCCTCATCAAATCGAATCCCACCCCGTTGACTAGGGTCGCTCGGAAAGACCATAATGCACTTTTGTTATGAACACAAGGGGTGCGCGACCAGCGCTGACGCATGTTGTTGGCTCACCATCACCGCCGCTTCGTACGTCGCAGTGGGTACACGCCCAACTGCTCCTTGCGAACACCAGCGATGATAATTCAACCCGTCTGAAACTCTGACCCGAAACCAAACGCAAGCGCCCGAAACCAAAGCGCGCAATCTTCAGCTTGCGCACAGTATAGCATAATAGATAAAGTCAACTCCCCGAAACCGGCGGCAGCTCAATTGACGGCCTTGCCGCGACGCTGACCAAGGTTCTGGCAGGGCAGGCGAACTTGCCTTCTCCGCCAAGCCTGACGGCTGGCCCGGAGAAGACCGAAGGGTAGGCTCGCGGGCCAGGGAAAGCGACCGATCCCTTTTCTGTGCAGTCGCTCATGCCCGTCCGGTGACGGGCACCCAGAAACCGTGAAATGTCATTCCGAGCGAAGCGAGGAATCTTGCTCTGCGTCGGGCAGACCGCCCCAGACAGACCAGGGCGAGATTCTTCGCTTCGCTCGGAATGACAGCGCATGTCAGAGCAGTTTTAAGTTTGACGCGACTGGGCTCGCACTCAGCCCAATAGACAGGTAAAATCGAAGTGTATGGCTTTGTTCAATCTGGATCCGGACATTACGCGCGAACCGCCATCCGTTACGAAGCCCATGCGGCCGGAAGGCAGGTCCCAGATTTGGGGCTGGTTGCTTCTGGTGTTGGTCGCGGTGCTGGTGTTTTTCTTCGTGCGCGCTCTCAGGCAGGTGCGGATCGAGGTCGCACAATTGGAACGGCAAACGGAAGAAATGAACAGGCGGCTGAGCCAGGTCGAACAGCGTTCGCAAACTGAGGCGCAGCAGGCGGCACAGGCAGCGCAAAGCGCCCAAGCGGCCGCTCACCAAAGAGACCAGGCCGACGCAGCTCGAGTCCAATCCCAAGGCGAAGCCCAGCAGGCGAAGCAGCAAGCAGACGCCGCCAAGCAGGAGGCGAGTCAAGCCAAGCAGACAGCGGAACAGTACCGGCAACAGCGCGAACAGGAACTCACACACCTGAAGGACGTCCTGAGTCACATCGCCGACACGCGCCGCACGGCTGGTGGTCTGGTCGTAACGCTTGGCAGCAACTCGATTCGGTTCGATTTTGACAAGTCCGACATCAAACCGCAATACCGGGAAATCCTAAGCCGGATCGCCGGCGTTTTGATGAGCGTCGAAGGATACTCGATCAGTGTCTACGGCTACACCGACGATATTGGCACAGCGGATTACAACCTGAAGCTTTCGGAAAGGCGCGCGCAGGCTGTGCGCGATTACCTCGTCGAGTCGGGCGTTGACCCGAAGATCATCACCAGCAAAGGCTACGGCAAATCCGACCCGAGGGCTCCTGGCGACAGCGCCGCGGCGCACGCCACGAACCGGCGAGTTGAAATTGGGATTGTCGATACCACGATTCGACTGGCAGGTCCCGCAAATTGAACCCGTCGCGCAGGTGAGCCAATTCGTGGCCCGACGTCCTTAGGCTGCCGCCGATTCCGGCGCCCGTGCCACCGATACACGGTTGCGGGCATCCCAGGGAAAGCGGTCTGGCTCGGATAACCGGTCCGGTTATTCTTGAAATTCCAGTGCGCGCGGGCTATGCTGCGACTATGGGTGGAGTTGCTGAGACATTGTACGCTAATGATTTGAAGGAGCGGCTGCGTCCGTTTTGCCAGAAGCACCACATCCGCAGGCTTGAGGTTTTTGGCTCGGCGGCGCGTGGCGAAATTGGCCCCTACGGTGATGTGGACCTCTTGGTGACGCTTGACGATTCCGTGCCGGTCTCGACCGCCGACCTGCTCGATATGGCGGGCGAGGCAGAGGAACTGGTGCGGGCTCCCGTGGATTTCGTCCTTCGCCCGTCTCTCGAGAAATCGCCCAACCACTCCGCTCGCGACCATATCCTCTCCACCGCGGTCTGCATCTATGGAAGCTGACCAGGTCGGACGGCTTCGGGATATCCTTCAGGCAGCACGGCTGATTGCGTCGTACATGAGAGAGACGACGGAAGCCGATTTTCTTGCCAGCAGCGAGAAGCAAGATGCGGTGATTCGGCGCATCGAAGTTATTGGAGAAGCCACGGCTCACCTGACGGAGGCGACCCGTCAGGCAATCCCGGAACTTCCCTTCCGAAGAATGCGTGGCATGCGCAATATTGTGGCTCACGACTATGCCAACGTCGACCTGAAGATCGTTTGGCAGGTTAGCGTCGTGCACGTACCTGAAATCTCCGCCATCCTGGAGAAGTTTTTCGCCTGTCAAGAACTTCAGGGGACCCCTTGATGGGCCACTACTCGCTCGGTCCCACTGGCGTCCCAACCCCGAAGTGGTTGAACTTGAGTAGCCGTGGGCAAGGGCCCGCCTTTTGTCGCCGTCGCCCACGGAGGGTGTTCTATGAGCAAGACCTGCAAGCATCCCCTTCTTGCAGAAAGTGAGTACGCCCGGCTTATGGGTAATATGAGCATCGAATAGGGTCTACTACTGCTGACGAGGTCGGATTAAGTTAGGACTGACTTAACAGTTGTTCATCTCCCGATGAGATGATTTCAAAGGGCGGCTGCGAAACCATCCTGAGGCCCTCTAGAAATTGGATAGAAGTAGGTCCTTTAGACTTGCGAAGATGCACTTCTCGTAGCTGAGACTGAGATGACTCTTCTCGAGTCGCTTGGCCACACTCCGGCAAAGGGCGGCGGTATTGCGGTCCATTGTTATTGCGTCCACATAGGGAATGGCCTCGACGTGGGCAATGTCTAAGATGTCGTTTTCGGTTACGTTTTCCGTCAAGTTGTTCATCAATTCTTGCCGAACATCGTAGGCTAGGCGATGGCCAGGACAACGGGATGGCTTTCGATAGATCCAATCTGCAAGTTCGTCAACCTTCTCCTCTGGGTGCGAGATTGAGAACATGGCAAGATGCCGTCTCAGCGCCTGTCGAAAGTTGTTCCTGATTGCTTTTCGGACTCGGGCAGGCAGATCTCGGTCCTGTTCGAACTGCTGCCTCAGAATCGATCCCCAACGCCTGTGAACGGGCGACAGCGCCCGCTGCCTCCAAAGCATGAAAACGAGTTCATCCAGCCGCTGATTGACCAGCATCCGAGCCGGGGAAGAACCTTCTACGACGACCGTTTCGTCCCATCGCTCGACGTACGGATCGGGGCGAACGAATTCGCGCCCTTCGCTGAAGGCCGCTACGGCTTCCTTCAGCTCCGCGTTCGTAATACCGCCTTCCCGCAAATACGCAACCGGAAGTCTCTCGATTTGTTGCAGTTCGCGCTGAAGTGCAGGGAAATCGCCCGTCTCTGCCGCCGGGGCGCTGAATTCGAGCACGCTTGTGCGCGTTAGCACTAGCCGCGCGCGACGCTTGCGAAGTACGCCATGAAGGTCAACGAAGGACAGAGGGATTCCGTGCTGAAGATCGATTAGGGAGCTTGCGTCTAACAGAATTTTGAACTCCGTTTGCAAGACAGGCTGCTCCAACGCATCGCGTGGCGCTTCCCTGGAGTAACTGTTTTCAATGGACACTCAACACACCTCGTCGTTCCTGTTCTGTGGGTTCGTCTGCCAGCATTGCAGCCCACTTAGCAGTCTCAAAGTACTCCAAACTCAAGTTATTGAGACTGAGTTTCTTGGCCACGATCTCTTTGCTTAGGTCCCACCTTCCAAACTCGCTCACTCGGCTCTCGCTTACCTGGCGATCCATTTTCTCTCGCAGCAACGCGTTGATCCGCGTTTGGTACCCTCTTCCCTGGCCCCGGAGCCACGCTAGAACATCGGCGTCTAATCGGATGGTCAGCGACTTTTTGATGGGCCGGTAGAACTTTCCGACCTCCGCCCTATCCCAATCCCTTAGCTGCGGGATGTCTGTCAGGTCAATCTCCTCATCCCGCAATCGCTGAAGAGCCTGGATCTCCTTAGCTTGCCGCTTCGTGACCTTCATAAACTCTCCTTTCCGCCGGGGTGGCCTTTCGCGCGGAAATTATGCGGATTACCTCCTCATCGCCCTCGGCGCGATAAGTGTGAGCCACCAGAACAATCAAACCCTGGATCATCCCGACGGTTTGCCACCGTTCCTCATCGTCGACAAGTCGATCTTGAATGCTGCGTGAGCGCGGGTCGTCGAAAACAAGTCTAGCGGTTTCAAAGCTGATCTTATGCTTCTCGAGATTACGACGGTTCTTGACCTCATCCCACTCAAAGCGCATTCTGCGTAGTTACCGCATCGTAGTTACATTATATCATTTGCTCGGCTGAACCAACACCCAAAAGGGAGGTGAGCTGCAACGCAGGCACAGGCCCACGACCCGCTCACCGGCTATCCGTGGTGCTCCTGCCGGTAGCCCCGAGTCCTCAGTCACTAGCCCCTGGCCCGCTTGGCGATGGTGTGGATCGGTTCGCCGAGCAGCACGTCGGCGGCTTCCATCCAGGCTTCTGCTAAAGTGGGGTGGCAGTGGATGGTTTGGGCGAGTTCGGTGGCGGTGAGTTCGGCGCGGATGGCGGTGGTGGCTTCCGCGATGAGGTCGGTGGCCTGGACGCCGATCGCTTGCGCGCCCAGCAACTGCTCGGTCTTAGCATCCGCAATCCACTTGACGAAGCCGCTCGGGTGGCCGATGGCCAAGCTCTTACCGAGCGCTCCGAAGTTGAATTTACCTGTCCTGACTTCCCTGCCTTGCTTCGCCGCATCCTGCTCCGTCAGCCCCACTGCGCCGACTTCGGGCGATGTGAAAATGCAGTAGGGAATGAGTTTTTCATTCTTGCGGCGATGACGCGTGCAGGCGTTCTCTGCTGCGACCAAGCCTTGCGACGTGGCGGCGTGCGCCAATTGCGGGTCTCCTGTGACGTCGCCAATTGCATAAATCGTTGAAACTTGAGTTGCGCCGTATTCATCGACCTCGATGAAACCGTGCTGGCTGGTTTTGAGTCCTGCATTCTCGAGTTGGAGTTCCGCGGTCACCGGCTTGCGTCCTAATGCGGCCAGAAGCAGATCCGCCTCGAGCGCTTCTCCCCCCGCGGTTCCCCGCACAGTATGCTCGTCGGCGGTAATGTTCTCGAGACTCGTACCCGTAAGGATGCGAATGGCCAGCGCCTTCTCCATCTGTCGACGCAGTTCGCGCCGTACGTCGGCATCCAGGAATGCGACGATATCCTCGAGAATCTCGACGATCGTGACCTGAACGCCCAATTGGGCCAGCATGCAGGCAAACTCGCAGCCGATGACCCCGCCGCCCAACACCAGCGCGCGGTTGGGAGCGGATTTCAAGTCGAGGAACGCGCGACTCTCAACCACCCGCTCATGCCTGGGCAGAAACGCCGGCATGGAGGACGTGGCACCGGTAGCGATGATGGTCTTCTCGGCCCCGATCACTGTGCTTCCGGACTTTGAACTCACCACAATACGCTTGCGGCTCTCGAACGACGCAGTTCCCTCGAAGACCTTCACACCGTTCGCTGCCAGCAGTTGCTTCACGCCGTTGCGCAGGTTACGAACCACTTGATCTTTGCGCTCGGCCATGGCGGCGTAGTCGAAGGAGGCAGATTCGGTCTTGAGACCCAAGCTTCCCGACGACCTCATCTGCGCGTAAAGGTCGGAAGTGTGGATTAGTGCCTTGGAGGGAATGCAGCCGTAGTTCAGACACGTCCCGCCCAAGAACTCGCGCTCAACCAGAGCTACGGAAGCCCCCAATTGCGCGGCTCGAATCGCTGCCGGGTAGCCCCCCGGCCCTGCGCCGACTACCACTACGCCAAACGTTTCCACAGTGATATCTCCTCGAGTTTTTGGTTGATTGCGTTCGTGAATCTGGCCGCCGTTGCGCCGTCGATAATGCGATGATCGGAAGATAGCGTCATTTTCATGATGTCCCGGACAACGATTTGGTCGTCCCTGACCACCGGTTGCTTGACCGTGCTCGACACCGCGAGGATGGCGCTTTCACCAGGATTAATGATGGCGGTAAAGTTCTCGATATCCAGCATCCCCATGTTAGAGATTGTGAACGTGCTGCCTCCCATTTCGTCGGGAGTGAGTTTGCCGGCGCGGGCCTTGGCGATCAGTTCGGTAGCGGCATCATGCAACTCAGCCAAGCTCAACTCCTCCGCGTCGCGGATCACAGGCACCACCAACCCCTGATCGAGATTCACCGCCAGGCCCAGGTGGACCTTGCTGTGCCAGCGAACGCTCTTGCCATCCGTGGTGCTGTTCACAATCGGGAACTCGACAAGACTCAGCGCCACAGCTTTCAAAATGAAATCGGTCACGGTGTAAGACGCGCCGTGGGCTTTCAGCTCGGAACGGAAATTGACCAGCCCAGTCATATCCACAGCCACGGTGACGAAGAAATGCGGCGTGGTCGTAAAACTCTCCGTGAGGCGCGAGGCAATCGTCTGGCGCATGCGGCTCATCGGTTGGGGTTTTTCCGAGATAGCTCGTCCAATCCGAGCTACTGTGATCCGCCCAGTGCCGCCATCCAATGAGAGTACATCGATATTCTCCCTCGCCGCGAGACGCTTAGCCGCCGGCGTGATGCGAAGCTGGTAGTATTCCTTAGACTCGAGATAGTTCTTTACGTCCCGCTCCACAATCCTACCGGAAGGTCCCGTACCGACAATCGGCACGGGGTTGACGGCAGATTCCCTGGCCAGCTTGGCGGCGCGCGGGCTGATGCGGAACACCTCCGGAGCCGCCATCACGCTGGGCGTGGGACGTAGGGGCGGTTCGCGAACCGCCCCTAGTAGCGCAGCGGGCCGCTCGACGCGCGCTTCGATCATTCCTCTCGCGGGTGGCGGCGTGGCTGGACGCGGGCCCTGCGTTGAGGCGGCGAGCGGCGCCGGCTTTCGAAACTCGGGCGACGGGGCCGCCACTTCCGGAATTACTTCTCCGCGATCGCCCACAAAACCAACCGTGGTGTTAATGGGAACCGTGGCTCCTTCCTGGACTACAGTCTTCAGCAGCGTGCCCTCGAAGAAGCTCTCCACCTCGAGCAAGGCCTTGTCCGTCTCGATCTCGAAGAGGATGTCGCCCTTGGCGACGGTGTCTCCCACCTTCTTCCGCCAGCGAACCAGAGTGCCCACTTCCTCAGATTGCCCCAGCTTGGGCATGGTGATCGGTCGAACCATGGTCGTGACCCCTTCTACCAGTATGCTGCGACTACTTTGGCGGCCTGTCATTCCGAGCGAAGCGAGGAACCTTGCTCTGCGGTTCCAACTTGCCCACGGCGATTCAGTGCGAGATTCCTCGCTTCGCTCGGAATGACAGGCTTCGTTAGCTGCTCAGCAAATTACAGTATGGTTTTCGCCGCCTGGAAAATGTCATTCGCGTTGGGCAAGAAGACCGCCTCGAGAACGTGCGATTGCGGCGCGATGCCGTCCTTGGCCCCTACGCGCATGATCGGCGCATCGAGATAATCGAAGACATTTTCCTGAATCGTGGAAACGATTTCGCCCATAAAGCTGCCGATGGTCACCGACTGGCTGACCACCACACAGCGCCCCGTCTTCTGAACGGAGGCGAGGATGGTTTCCTTGTCGAGCGGAATCAGGCTGCGAATGTCCACCACCTCGGCGCTCACACCTAGTTCCGAATACAGCCGATCGGCGGCCTTGAGCGCATCGTGAATTGCCGGCCCCCAACCCACAAGCGTGATACCCGTGCCCGCGCGCTTGACGTCGGCGACGCCCAGAGGCACCAGGTACTCTTCCTCCGGAACAACGCCTTTGACGCCGTAGAGAAGTTGCGATTCAAGGAACAACACCGGGTTATTGTCGCGAACGGCCGATTTCATCATTCCCTTGGCGTCGTAGGGCGTGGCCGGATACGCCACATACATACCCGGAATATTCGCCACGCTCGATTCGAGGGTTTGCGAATGCTGTCCGCCATAGCCTTTGCCGCCTCCAACTGAGGCGCGAATGACCAGCGGGACTTCAACCTGCGCGCCCGACATGTAATGCCACTTGGCCGCCTGGTTGCACACCTGGTCGCCCGCCATCAGGAGGAAGTCCATGTACATGAGCTCGGCCACAGGCCGCAGCCCGATCATGGCGGCGCCGACCGCCGTCCCGCAAATTGCGGCTTCTGATATCGGCGTATTGAAAACCCGCTCGCGGCCAAAAGTCTCAAGCAGGCCTTTGCTGAGCTTGAATGCTCCGCCGTATTCAGCCACGTCTTCGCCATAGAAGATGACGCGCGAATCGCGTTTCATCTCCTCGATCAACGCTTCCTTGATAGCGTCGCGATACGTAATCTCGCCGTTGGTCCTTTTGATCGGGGCGGGCGGATCGATGATCTTCACTTTTCGATATTCGGGCGGGACAACTTCCACCGAGGTGTCCGTATACATGTACTTGATGACGTCCTCGGGTCGCGGATCGGCGGCGTCCGCGGCGCGCCGGGCAGCCCGTGCATTGCGCTCGCGGACCCGCGACTCTACCTCCGCCACACCCGCTTCGTCGAGAACGGCGCACTCACGAAGCTGCGCCGCAAAAGTCGTGATGGAATCCACGGCTTTCCAGGCTGCTTCTTCCTCGCGCGTCCGGTACTCGTTGCGAGGATCGCTCAAGGAGTGGCCGTAATAGCGGTAAGTATTTACATCCATGAAAACGGGGCCTTTGCCGCTGCGGCACATCTCCGCGGCACGCAACATGGCGTCGCGAACGGCGAGCACGTCCATGCCGTTCACCACCTCGGCGTGCATGTTGCAGTCGGAAAAGCCAGCCGCGCGCCGCGCCAGGTGCGCCACGCCCATCACTTCGTTATCGGCGCGGCCCGTCATGCCATAGTGGTTGTTGAGCACGAAGAAGACGATAGGCGCGCCGAAGCGGTGATCTTCCGCCAGTTCGTTGGTGAATTGAACTTGGGCCGCGAAGTTCAGCGACTCGAGCACCACGCCGTTCGCGTACGCGCCGTCGCCCGCGAAGCAGCAAACCACCGCGCCGTTGCGCAGGTAGCGGCTTCCCACCGCCGCCCCCGTAGCGATGGGAACGCTTCCGCCCACGATGGCGTTCGCTCCCAGGTGGCCGACCGTAAAATCGGCAATGTGCATGCTGCCGCCTCGGCCTTTGCAGTAACCGTCTTCTTTCCCGAAAAGCTCGGCTAGAGTGCGATACACGTGGTCCTCGAGAGCCACCTCGAGGAGTTCCGAGCGCGTCGCGGCTTTCGATTCATGCACCCGCTGGCGCAGCCGCTCGTCATCCATCGCCCGGATGGCCTGGCAGCCCCGCGCCAGACTGTCGCCGTGGCCACGGTGCGTACTGGTGATGTAATCCTTCAGGTTCAGGGCGCTCGACGCGCCCACGGAGGCGCCCTCCTGGCCGATCGAGACGTGCGTCGGCCCGCGGTAATTGAAATCCTTGATCGGCTCGTAGGCGCCGGAGCGCAGCTTCACGATCATCTCTTCCATCTCGCGGATCATCAACATGTCTTCGAGAAGTGCGACGGCTGTCTTCGCGTCGATGCGGCCTGCCTCGAGCTCACTCCGCAGGTCTCCCTTGAACCGATAGCCCGGAATCTTCCCGCAATCGATCTCGAAGGGCCGGAAATCAGGCCTCAAATCGCTGAGGTAACTCACGCTCGTCTTTGTGCTTCCCAATGCTGCCTCCTTGTCGGAAGTCGAGAGTCAAGAGTCGAGAGTCGAAAGGCGACCGGCCTTCTCATTTCGACTTTTGACTCTCGACTGTTCTTACGTCCGCACCACCTCCACACCATCCTTGCGGAGCTGGCTCGAAAACTTTCGGTCGATCTGCTTGTCCGTTATCAACACTTGAACTCGGCCCATTTGCCCTGCGCACGCAAATGAAACCTTGCCCACCTTGCGGTGGTCCGCCAGGAGAAAAACCTGGCGAGCGTGTTGCATGACGAGTTCCTTGGTATAGGCTTCGCTCGGATCGGTGGTGGTGAGGCCTTCTTCAAGAGTCACACCCATCGTTCCCATGAACGCCTTATCCACGTGCACTTCGTCCAGGGTATGACGAGTGAGAGGGCCCACCAGAGTCTGGCTGAGACGACGGAATTCGCCGCCGATCAGAATCACCCGTGG
>Ga0116110_1000752_pt1 | contig 18219 bp, 14 predicted proteins | sample June2015DPH_8_50_FD_89719 | JGI IMG/M metagenome (GOLD analysis project Ga0116110, IMG submission 89719) | Peatland microbial communities from SPRUCE experiment site at the Marcell Experimental Forest, Minnesota, USA - June2015DPH_8_40 | ecosystem: Environmental > Terrestrial > Soil > Wetlands >...
CGCGACGCAGGATGCGAAACTCGTCACTGATGGAGATCGACGCGGTCGTATTCGACCTCGGCGGTGTGCTCGTCGATGTGAACTACCGCTACCTGTATCGGCAGTTGCTCCCGTCGGAGGAAGCTGTCGAGGAGTTCCTGGCCACGATCTGCACCCCGGAGTGGCAGGAGCATCATGATCGCGGAAGGCCAGTGGCAGAGGGCGTCGCCGAACTCGTCTTGACCCACCCTGAGCATGCCGAGCTGATCAGGGCCTGGGACCGGCGCTTCCCCGAGTTCTGGGGTGGCCAGATTTCTGGATCGGTCGAGGTACTCGCCGAGTTGCGCGAGAAGCGGGTGCCGCTCTACGTCCTCACAAACTGGCCCGCAGAGAAGTTCCCCCTCGCCCGAGAGCGCTTTGCGTTCATCGAATGGTTCGATGGTGTACTCGTGTCAGGCGAGGTCGGCATCACCAAGCCGGACCCGGCCATCTTCGATCTGCTCTGTCGACGATTCGACCTGCAGCCGGAGAGAACGCTGTTCATCGATGACACGAACCGTCACGTAGAAGCGGCTCAGGAACTCGGATTCAAGACGATACGGTTCAGCGACCCCGACCAGCTGCGGGCCGAGCTGGCTGAGCTTGGAGTTCTCGGCGCAACGACAGAATGAGTCGGTGGTCTTGATCGATCGCTCAAGCTGATTGCCGACGCGATTCGAAGGGCTACCCAGATTCTCCGTCCCGAACGCTCATCCCCGAATCTGGCGTCCTGCGCCGGATAGGCTCGCGGCCGTCGGTCTAGGGACGGGAACGGCACCGTGAGCGACCTCATCGAGACTCTGCAACTCTGCACCAAGTGGTTAGACCGCTACCGCGACGGGAGTCGAACAATCGGCGAGGAGAACACGAAGGCGGGTCTCATTGAACCGATCCTCGAAGCGCTCGACTGGGACATCCACGACCCGGACGAGGTTTGCAGGGAGTACCGACGCCTGTCGAGCGACAAGCCCGTCGACTACGCGCTCCTTCTACTCCGCACCGCTCGCCTGTTCGTCGAGGCGAAGGGGGTAGGCGCGAACCTCGACGATCCGAAGTGGGCGAACCAGATCATCGAGTACGCCACGGCCGCAGGCGTCGAATGGGTGGCCCTGACGAACGGAGCGGAGTGGCGCATCTACAACGCGCACGCCCCCGTTCCCATCGAGCAGAAGTTGTTCCGCAAGTTCCGGATCGATGACGCTGACGAGGCGCTACGAATCCTGCCGCTGCTGAGCAAGGAGAACGCCGGCGAGAACCGCATCGAAGCGCTCTGGAAGGTGCATTTCGTCGACAGGCGAGTCCGCCAGGTCCTCGTCGAACTATTCAATAGCGGCGAACCAGCGAAGGAACTCGTCGCCGCGGTCCGTCGTCGCGTCCCGAGCCTGACCCTCCACGAGGTACGGGAAAGCCTGGCCCGCGCGCGTGCCACCTTCGAGTTCCCCGTTGTCGAGGAGCAGGAATGGTCGCGACCAGTCGTCGGTCACCAGAGCAGGCGGAGCGACGGCCGCGTCGATCAGGCAGCAACGAGCGAAGAGCGGGGGCACCGAGTCTCGCCAGCTGAGCGCTCGATGAAATACCGAGTCTCGCCGGCTGAGCGCTCGATGAAATTGAGGGATCTGATTACGGCCGGCCGTCTCGCGCCGGGCGATGTACTCGAAGCAGATCGCTGGGGCGAGCATCACACCGCCGAGCTTCTCAACGACGGACGCGTCAGCTATCAAGGCATCACCTACCCGACGCCTTCGGCTGCCGGGGAAGCAGTAAAGAAGGCGATACGAGGGCAAAACATCCCCAAGAGCGTCAGCGCTACCGACGGATGGGGATTCTGGCGAGCGAAAGACCGGAAGACGGGACAAATGGCGAGGCTCCGGCATATTCGGAGGAGCGCAGCCGCACCCTTGGCCTAGGCGGCGCTCAGCCGGGCAGGGCGTAAGGAGAAAGTCAGGCAGGTGTTGCCGGTGGCGATTCCCCCAGTCCAGATGCGGACTGCTCACCGGCGAGCGAGAGGTAGCGCTCAAGCGCGGCTTTCGGCACGAGGATCCGTCGTCCGATACGCATCGACGGTATCTCGCCACGGTGTACTGCCTTGTATGCGAGCGAACGACTGATTCCGAGAAGCTTGGCGGCTTCCTCCACGCTGTAGACGAGCCTGTCCTCCATCGGGGTAGCTATCCCCGACTACGTCGCGGGAACCGTGGGCGGCAGAGCCGTGGCGAGCCGACCAGCGACGTGCATCACGTCGACCTCGCTCAGCGGTCCTTCGGCAGCGATCATCTCGGCAAGCTTCTTACCCCAGGTGACCCAGGCGCCGCGGAGTTGGAAGGGCTTGGCAAAGAACTTCCACTCAGCATCGATGAAGCAGAGGGCGGCATGGACAGGGACATCCGAGCCAACAAGAGCGTTACGCACCGCCTCGACCTGCCAACCGAGCCGGTCGACAAGCTTGGTACGGTCGCGTCCATTGACGGAGAGGTGGAAGTCGGCCTTGAACCATCCACCCTTGTCTCGCCGCTCTACGCGCCCCTTATAGGTCTTAGCGTCAATGACCCAGACGCCGGATGCGGCAATCGCAATGTGGTCAATGTTCCCGCGGGTCTTGGGTACTTTGCAGTCGTGGAGGAGGACCGCTCGGTCTCCGACACGCTTGGTCAGACTCTCTGCAAGACGTCGCTCCCCCTCTGAGCCCTTTGCCCATGCCCGAGTTGACTGTGGGTCGTCGGAGAGGAACTTCACGACGCCTGCGAACGGTCCCCAGCGCTGGTCGATCTTGGCTTCTCTCTGCTGGTGTCGCTTCTCATACTCGCGCTGGGCCGATGCACCGGCCTGTCCAACGGGCGGCGGCTTCGGGGCCACCTGTAGCGCTGTCTCCGCTGCGGTCGGCGGGTCTGTCGGATCGCCCCCAGCGTCGTTGGCAGAAGCGCAGTCCACACAGGTGACGGAGCGAGCGTCGGCATCCCACCAGGCCTTCGTTGACGCAGGAAGCGCCATCCCGCATCCACTGCAGGTGCCCGCGTACGGGAGTCGGATGATCTTCGCCACCATGGGAAGGCTATTTTGACCGACCCCGGAACGCTTGGCCCCGGTTCGGCGAAGCGAGAAGCCCGGGTCAGAGCTCATCGTCCGCGACACGGGCGCCCCGTGGAAGGTCCGGGAGATCTGATGAGGGTTGCCCGTCTCGGATCCCTGCCGATGTGGACCCGCAGTTCCCAGACGCCGTCCTTGTGCTTGCGCTTCGTCGCACGTACGGCACCGACGGTAGTCACACTGTGATGACAAATTGATGGCAAATCGTGCGTGTGACCCCGTGAGGTGATTTTCCACTCGGCGAGCAAAATCCCCTCTGACATGGGGCTTGACCGATGGTGGCGGGGGCAGGATTTGAACCTGCGACCTTCGGGTTATGAGCCCGACGAGCTACCAGACTGCTCCACCCCGCGTCGCTCTAACTTGGAAATTCTACCATCGCCTTATGCGGTAGCGACCCGGCACGGCGACTGCCGTCCGCGATCCGCCGGCGTCCTGTCCGGACGAGCGGGTTGGACGGTGCTGCCTACGCTCTCCGTGCGTGGAGCTGACGGAGAGCTACCTCGGCATCTTCGACCGCCAGGTCCTCAAACGCAACGACTGACTCGAAGTCCGCAACGCTGCCTCCAATCCGGCCATGCTTACGAGAAGATTTCCGGACTCGTCAATGGGCAAGAAGGGCGCGCGTGGGCCCGGAGAATCCTCCTCCTTCGGAGCGAGCCCTCGCGGCTTTTTCGAGCACGGTCCTCACCAGCAGGAAAGTCCAAGGCTTGAAACGGGACTGGGTGAAGCACCGCGAACCCCGCAAGGGCCAACATCCGCGAGGACAACACCGCGCCCGAACATCACCCGCACAAGGGACCTCGCCCGCCCGACCCAGACCCCCCACCTGATACGGGGTCGGATCAGATGGGTTCCAGATCCCCCAGCCCGGCTGCCGATATCATCGCAACATGTCTCTCCGAGCGCCACGGAACCTCCAATGACACGATCATTTTCGCCGCGCCCCATTGTTCAGTCGGAGCAGATGCGCCTTGGCGCGGCGGCGGCGGCGGGATCGTCTCCATGACTGACAGCAATCCTTACCTGGACTTCACTGCTCGCCTTAAGCTCTTCGCTGGTAAACACCCCGACCTCATCATCACTACCCTGAGCAACATCTTTACTATGCGTCTGATCGGTAATAAAACGCATGGTGACTTGGCAGAAATTGCTATCTCAGAATTCATCAATCAGTACATGTACGACTTTCGCTCCCTTCACGTCGGGAAGGATCTATACAGAGCGAAATCACACGAGGAAGATATCCAAGTCATCAATGAGATGACTCATGCGAAGTTTCCCGTGAGCCTCAAGGCTTACGGCGACGGGCCGCTCCAGCTATCAACAGACAAACACTCTCGGATGTATCCACGGTTGTCGCAAGAAACGGACGAGATAACGGACGCATCAACGATTCACGAGATCTTCGATGATCCCGCTTTCACTGATTTCCGGAACATCAATGTGCTTCCCCTCATCTATAATGAGAAACAGCAACGATGCAACATCCTCGTCTTTGATTATGCTCACGCAGAAACTTCGGTCACCAGGATATCGAGAGCATCTGAGGGAAAGGGTCGCAAGCACCCTGTCTACCGTTTCTACGACGGAAAAGGAGATTATGTCTGCGAGGTGCGGTACGGCGACGCCGCCGCCAACGCCTTGCAGCGTGGTCTTTGGACTCACACAAAGAACGGACTTAAATACTTTGACAGCATCACAAATGGATGGATCGATTACTCGCATAATCTGGTGTTGGTACAACTGTTTTCCCATGCGTTGGTTGCGTCACCAGCCGGACACGAGCAGGCGCTCACCATTCTTCAGGATGACATCAATAGGATCAGACGCCAGTCTGGGATTCGGGACCGATGACAACTGAGACCTTGTTCCCAGAGCTTCTGCTCGACCAGACGCCGCCCACTCAAGGAATCAAGTACATAGGCTCGAAGTTAAGGATCCTTCCACACATACTGGAACTTGCTCGCAAGGTGCCGGCCCAAACGGTACTTGATGGTTTCTCAGGCACGACCCGGGTGTCCCAGGCCTTTGCGCAAAAGGGCTACGACGTTATCTCCAGTGATGTAGCAGTTTGGTCCGAAGTCTTCGGCAATGCCTATCTGAAGAGCACAGGTCGGCGATCCGACTACACAGAGCTGATAGATCATCTGAATGCTGTGCCTCCAAGGGACGGTTGGTTCACGATGCACTATGGAGGACACCCGAACGACGGTTCTAGCGTCCAAACGAACGGGCTGAAGCGACCCTGGCAGATTCACAACACTCGAAAGCTGGACGGCATCAGAGAGGAAATCGCTCAGCTCAGCCTTGACCCCGTAACTGAGTCCGTGGCACTGACGAGCCTGATTCTGGGCCTCGATCAGGTCGATAGCACCCTTGGTCACTTTGTATCGTATTTGCGCGAATGGTCGCCACGATCCTACAAGGACCTGCGCTTGCAGGTTCCACAGTTCGTTCGCACGGGGGGAAGTCACTCAGTGATGAGAGGTGACATATTCGACATTCTGTCGAATGTGTCAGTTGATCTGGCCTACTTTGATCCTCCCTATGGATCAAATAACGAAAAGATGCCTCCCTCTCGGGTCAGATACGCCTCTTACTATCACATTTGGACATCCGTATGCCTTTTTGACAAGCCCGATCTCTTCGGGAAGGCGCTCAGGCGACAAGATACATCTGACGAGGTCGCTGCTTCGGTGTTCGAAGATTTTCGGAGAGCCCCTGACGGCCAGTTCAACGCGGTAGTCGCCATAGAGCAGGTGATTCGATCGGCTCAATCGCGCTGGCTGATCCTTTCATACAGCTCAGGGGGCAGGGCGACCGCCGACGAACTCGATGCAGTGATGAAAAGGAATGGCGAGTTAGTCGAAGTGGTAGAAGTCGACCTCAAGCGCAATGTCATGGCATCGATGCGTTGGACGAATGAATGGCTACGAGACGCAGAGTCTTCTAACCGTGAATTCCTCTTTCTGCTGGACAAGCAGTGATGCCGTGGCCAAGCTGACTGCGCTTTGGTATTAGCTGCGCGACAAGAACACCTTCGTATTGAGGTGTCGACGGCGTCCGGGCATCGACCGGTGCGGCCAGCCATTTCAGATGTCGAGCTGCCGCTTCGAGAACGCTTCTGCCCTGATCCGGGGATCAGGGGGCCTAACTGAGAGCTCTAAGAGCCGTCACACGCCCGCGCCCGCGTAGTGTCCAGCGCGTGATCGACGACATCCACCACGAAGACCTAAAGGATGCGCTCCGCGCGTTGAACGCTCGGCTCGTCGAACTCGACGACCGCGTCCGCGACGACAACGAAGCCGCGAGGGACTCGCTCACCGGCGCGTGGAGGGCGTATAACCGTCTCGCTCGCGTCGGTCGATCCGACGATGGTCTGGCCGGTCGACGAGGATCTTGGCGTCGAGGTCTATGCGGAGGTCGCAGCTCAGATCAGGCAGCCGGTACGGGTCGTTGCGCGACCATAGAAGTATGGACACTTAGGACCTAGTCCGCCGAGGTCCCGACCACAGGCATCAGTGCTCTGTGTCGGTCGTACACCCATGTCCGCACGGGTCAGTCTGCCATCAAGACTTGTGTGTGCGTAACTATAAATCCGAGTTGACGGACGTTTTCACCGCATCGGCCAGGGTGGCGCAGTGAATTGGCTTGAGCGCGTTGGCCTGCCCAAGCGTCCACACCGTAAATCCCTCACCTGATTGCCGCTGAGGCGTCTTGTCCCACTTGCCGGGTGACACCAACCGAACGACAAGGGACAGCTTCGCCTTGGGAGGCGAAGTGATCGCGAGGAGCTTCCGTCCCAGCTCGCTTTCGAGGATGTGCTCGCCCTTGGTGTCGATTGCGAAGACGACCTTCCCCTTCCACGCCAGGAAGTCGGGGTAGAAGGTCCGGCTTTGCCCGGGGGTCAGGAGGGGAATCGGGAATCCGCTCTGGGAGGGGTTGCGACACCATCGAAGCCGGGTCTTGTCCAGTTCCCGGGCGAAGGGAAGCTCCAGCGTCTTGTTCAGACCGCTGTACGCAGCGTGGACGGCGTGGGAGAACTTCTCCACCGCCGTTGGGTCAACCAGAGTGTCGCCAACCTCGTACGGGTTCTGGGCTCGCTGGCGCAGGACGATGTGCTGAAGGTAGATGGAGACGACTTCGTCGGCTGCCTTGCGCATCGTCTCGTCGGCGATGCTCCCGAGTTCGATCTTCGCATCGAACTTCGGGTCGTCGGACCTGGTTACCTCAAGGGCCAGGGGAAACTGGCGGCGTACGGCAGTCTGGAAGATCCAGCGGGCCGACACGGCGTTGCCGTGGTCGCGCTCGACCCACTCCCACTCCGGATCGGACGGCTTTCCGACCTGCCGTTGGACGAGAGCCTTCGCTCCGCCTCCTCGGATGTTGTCGCTCGTGTCGCCCCGGAAGTCGATCAGCTTGGTGATGACCTGGTCGATTGGATCCATGGCAGCGGACGGGTCTCGCCAGATGTGGGGGACCTCCTTCGCCACCTGTGGCTCGTAGGGAACGGGCTTGTTCTTCTTCTTGGGGTCGTACGACGAAATCTGGATCTCGGGAAGCTCTCCACCGAGGCGCCGGTCAACTTCTTGGACGATGTCTGTGAAGGCGGTTTTAGCATCGACTCGGACGTAGAAATGCGCGGCGTTGAGCAGGTCATCCTCGTAGTGCCGAGCGCCGGGCTGGCGGAGGACCCGGCCGATGACCTGCTCGACTTGGATCTTGGACTGCATCGACTTATCGATGTACGCGAAGTAACAGAGCGGGTCGTCCCATCCCTCCTGCAATCCGAGGTTGAAGATGATGTGGCGGTACCCACCCGAGACAAAGTTGGCATAGTCGTTATCGCCACCTTTGAAGAGCACGAAGTCCGCAGGTGGCGGGTGATCCTTGTCGAACTTCAGCGCGCTCGTGTAGACCGCGATCGTGGCGGGGTCCACACCCTTCTCTCCAACCAGGTAACGCCAGATGAGGATCGGTGGGGCCTGTCGTTGCGTGAAAGGACGCTTGGGATCATCCCGCTGGTTGGCGTTACCTTCCACGATGTTCGTTCGACACACGTAAATCGCCTTTGGGGCGAGAGGAAGGCCGAGCCCAATGGCCGCCTTATCGGCGGCAGCCATGTCGTCGAGGAGATCGTCGATCGTCTCCTCCATCTGGGCCTGATAGCCGCCGAGGACGACTCGACGCTTCACCAAGCCAGCATCCACTACAGCTGAGGACTTGACGTAGGTCGTCAAGTGGGAGTCGTCCCAGTCGAGGGCTTCCTTGAGGTCGTCCACCATCCGCAGGATGGCCGGCGGCAACTTGGGGGTTGCGCTCGCCAGGAGAAGGACGTCCGGCTCCAGATCGAGAAGGAGACCGGTCTGTTGGTCCGTAAGGTTGTGCGCCTCGTCGTAGACGATGACCAGGGGGCGCCGGAGTCCCGACTCGGTCTCCCGCAGCGTCAGCGCAGACCAGATGGACTGGTCCGCGTGATCCAGGTCGCTCTGGAACAGCTTCAGCGTGCTCTTGTCTTTGGACTGCTGATTCCACGTCCCGACGGTTGCGAGGTAGACGAGAGCGAGATCCTCGTTCTCGACGTCGTCGCGGCTGTAGTCGGCGAGGAGATGAACATCCTCGTAGCCGGCCAGCAGATTCCGGTATCGCCCGTTGAGGTTGGCATACGTCTGGTCGACGACGACACGGCCCTTGGAAATCCAGAGAACCACCGGCTTGATGGGCATCAGCGGAAGCAGTTCCGCAACGCTTTCGGCCATGATCACGGTCTTGCCGGAGGCGGTGATGGATGCGAGTGCCTGGTAGAAGGGCGTGAAGCGCACCTTCGTGCCCACGACTTTGCCGGGGCGCTGCTTCATGTACTCCGAAAAACGACTCGTGATCTGCGCAGACGCCTTGTACTGAAACTCGAAAAGGTCAATCACTCGTCGTCGCCGTCGTCGTCGTTGAAGGGATCGTTGAGGTTCAGCCCAAAGTCCAGCAGGATCTGGTCTGGGATCTGGTAGAAGCGGACATCGTCTGACTGGAACAGGTTGAAGCGGGCGTACACGTGGTACGTCGGCTTCAGCTTGGCTTTCTTCGCCTCATTCACAATCCGGTCATAGACATCCGCGTCGAACACCGGCGGCTTTGGCGACCCATCCCAGACGAGAAAGAATCCTTCGTCTGAGGCGTTGCGAGCCACGAGGAAGTCGTATCCCTCGTTAATCATGAAGATGAGCGACGGTCCGCCGCGCTTGTTGCTGTCGTAGTGCGACGCGATCACCGCATCGGTCATCTCATCGCGCTCCATCTCCAGGAGTGCCTTGGCGTCGACCTTCTTCTGGAGTTGATAGAAGCGAAACCCACCACCGAGCGGGTCATGCTGGCCGTCGGCCCAGTCACCGGTAATCACACGGCAGAGCCGGTTGGCCGTGAGTGACCGAGCGTACGGATCACCTTTCTCAGGACGGCCCTGCTCAATCAGGATGAATCGCCGCTCGACCTCGTCGATAGCGTGATTCATCTCCAATACGGCGTGTCCGGTTGTTCCCGAACCCGCAAACGGGTCCATGATGAGGCCGCCCGCAGGGCACCAGATCTGGATGATCTTCTCCATGAGCTGCAAGGGCTTGACTGTCTCGAACCCGTGTCCGGAGCCGACGACTGCATTGAGTTCCTTGATCCCGGACTGGCTCAGGCCAGACTGTTCCCACTCCCACGATGTGGAGCCGAGTTCAAGTGGGTCCTCCTCATCGCTGATGCCGTCAGCCCAGTAGGTCGTTGGCACGAAGCCCTTGCGGATTGCTTCCAGGTATCGCTTGACCCGGGGACCGCCTGATCCATCGAGGCCGAACCAGATGAACGGCCAGTTGACCTTCTTGAGGACCGAGTGGGCGGCCTTCTTGGCGGCGGCCGGCACCTGTCCCGGATGAGGGCGGGGGTGCTCGTCGGTTGGATCGTCCGGCGGGATTGCCTTTCCACCCTGCACCATGAGAGCTGGCGCATTGCCGTCACCAATATCCCTAGCGACGTAGGCGGGACCCCATTCCTCCAGCCATTTCTTGATGTTCCTCTTCGGGTGCGACCAAGAACGTGTTCCTGGCGGGTAGTAGATGACGCCCGTAAACGGCGACTGAATGCCGTACTGGTCCTTTGCCACGGGCGTTCTCGCCGTTAGGTCGTGCTCCCTCCAGCGCCCCCGAGGATCGTTGTCATGGTTCTTGTACCGAGTGAAGGTGTCCTCGTCACGAGGAAGTGCGCCCGTTCTGGCCTCGTCGGCATCCTTGGCATAGACGAGGACGTACTCCGTCGTGCTGGCCACGTGGTTCTGGTCGTTCTTCGGGGCGGACGCCTTTTGCCAGTTGATAATCGCAAGGCGGTTCTCCTCGCGGAACAGCTCGTCGAGCATCTGTCCGAGGCGGAACAGCTCTCGGTAGTCGATACAGATGGCGAGCACGCCCTTCGGCTGGAGCATGTCTCGCATGACCTTGAGGCGGGGCCACATGAAGCGCATCCACTTGGTGTGGCGGCCGTCATCGTCATCGGCAACGAACTTGCCGAGGTCGGGGTCGTTGGGGTCGTCGTCCCACCGATCGTTGTAGCGAAAGTCCTTGCCGGTGTTGTACGGCGGGTCGGTGAGGATGAGGTCGACTTGCCCGCGATCTCGATACAGCGTCGTCATGGCCTGGAGGTTCTCGCCCTCCATCACGACGTTGCGAGCCTGCTCTTCGTGGGTGCCGGCGGAGTACTTGGCGAGGTGGCGGGAGGTGCGGGGCTGGACCCGTCGGGCGATGCCCTTGGCGACATCCTTCCCCGCGAAGGTGATCTTGATGCCCTCCTCTCGCTGCTCGCGGAGGGTGTCCAGCTCTTGACGTTGCGTCTCGACCAGTTCGACCAGTTGGGTCTTGGTCAATTTGTCTGCCTCCAAGGCCACACTTCCTTGTCGGCGCCCGGACCTCATGATCCTCGCGCAGCGAGGTCACAGCCGCTACAAATCCCAGGTGAGCGGTGCTGAGACGGCGAATAGATCGACACCGGTCGGGTTGTCGAGGACGCCATGTCCTTGCGTTCTCTGACGAGGTGCTAGCGTTCTCTGGCATGAGCCACGTCATCTATGCCCGGGTTCCGGAAACGCTCAAGGAGGCGGTTGACGGCTACGCCGAGGAACGAGGTGTCACCCTCACCTCGGCGGCTGTCGATCTCCTGGAGCGAGGCATGGCAGCGGTGTCGGATGAGCGGTCCATCACCAACCTGGAGGCGAAGCTCGCACAGGTCACGGCGGAGAAGGCGCAGTCCGAGGCGAGGCTCGCCGTCGTCATGAACGAGCTTGGGGGCCTGCGAGCTTTTGCGCAGCGTGCCATGCAGGCCGTGGGGACGTGTCCCAATCCGGCGTGCGGACAGGCGATCACCGGTTACGACCTCCTGGCCCTCGGCCGGTGCAATCACTGCCAGCAGACCCTCACGGATCTGCTGGCGCCACGGACATCGAGCACAAACCTCAACCAGCGGGACGTGGGGTTGCTGCTCGGCGCCCTCGGAGTAGCACTCATCGGTGCCGCCATCATCGGATCGGCGGCTGGATAGAAGTGGAACAACCCATGACAAAGCAACAGCAGATAGCCCTCTTCCTCGACCAGCACGTCACGCTCCCTCGGGCGACGTCACCGTTCGGGTGGGCTGGTCAGCACTGGCGGGGGGAGCCCTACGGGTTCGCTCAGCCGCGTCCGACACATCAGCAGGTGGCTCACGAACTCCTCGCGATTCCGGAGTTTCGGGCGCTCCAGCTGGGCACGTGGCTCGGCACGACCAACGGAGAGATCATCACCGAGGCCGTGGAGATGGTCACTCCTCCCTTCTACCGGGAGGACGTCGAGCTGTTGGTTGAGGCCCTGAAGCTCGCGGCGCGGTTCCAAGCACAAGAAGGTCAGGGACGAGCGGGCAAGATCGCCCTCGGCGCGATCGGTGTTGCGGCCCTTTTCGCCATCGGCATGTCCGGCGCTGGAGGTCAGGCCGCCTAAGTCGTTGCAGTCACCGCGGTGCTCGGTCCTGCCGGAGGCAGTGATTGGGCCAACCGTTCAGCAACGTCAGTCACGTTCTCGGGTGTCAGCGGCCCGACGATCACGGCGGCGCTGGCGGGGTGGCCGGTCGCCGTCCGGTCTGTCGGCCCCATCGCCGCGGCCCTGGACCGTACCCCTGTGGTGCCGACCATCGACGCCCTTCTCGGGCCCGGGCCATGGGGAAACGGGCTGGGCTGACCGATTACCGTTTGGCGGAAGAGGTCTCCGCAGGATCGGAGGGGAGCAGGACGGTGAGTCTGGAGGAAGCGATCGTTACCTGGGCGGCAGGCCGACCGACCTGGCAGCAGCGGGCGTTGCACCAGGTCGCCACCGGCGCTCCCGAGCAAGTTCCCGCCGCCATTGCTGCGGAGCTGGCTGCCGGGACCGTTCCCCCGGCGCAATCACTCACCACGGCCGACCTTCCCGGCGGCGAGGCCTCGGGGGCATGCGTGCGGCTGCGGTCGTTGACGCCGCTGGAACACGTAAACGCACTCCTAGACGGACAGTGCCTCACGATGGCTCCCACCGGGATCACGGTGGTCTACGGGGACAACGCCAGCGGCAAGTCGGGGTACGCCCGGATGCTGAAGCAGGTGGTCCATGCCCGGGTCCGGGAGGAGGTCCTGACCGACGTCTTCGAGGACCGGACGGGTGACGAGCCGTCCGCGCTCATCAGTTACGACGTCGACGACACGCTGCACGAGGACACGTGGCCCGGGGACACCGACCCGGTCCTCCGACAGGTCGGCTTCTACGACGCTGCCTGCGGCGAGGCGTACATCACCCGCGACTCGGCGGTCTCGTACCGTCCGTCGATGCTGGTTCTCTTCGACCGATTGATCGACCTCTGCGACGCCGTGAAGGCAGAGCTGGACACCCTGTTGGCCGAGAACACCCAAGCCAAAGTGGTGCTCCCAGCGGTCCCGGATGGCACGCCCATCCACACCTTCCTCGCCGGGCTCTCGGGGAAGACGAAGCAGCAGGCGATCGACGAGGCACTCGAAGTCCCCGCCGATGTCGACGAGCAGATCACGGCCCTTGCCGATGAGGAGGCTCGGTTGCGAGCGACGGATCCGGCCCGGGAGAGGACCCGGCTGACCGACCTCGCTACCAAGTTGACGATCGTGCGGACGCATCTCGTCTCGCTGGGAACGAAGCTCAGCGATGACGTCGACGAGAAACTCCGGGAGGCGCAGGAGAAGGCTGCCGATCACCGGGCGGCAACCAACCTGGTGTCGTCGGCCTCGTTCGAGGCCGAGCCCCTGACTGGCGTCGGGTCCGAGACGTGGCGGGCCATGTGGGAAGCCGCCCGCCGGTACTCAGCGGCGGAGGCATACGAGGGTCGCGAGTTCCCCGCCGCCGAAGCGGATGACCGGTGTGTCCTCTGTCAGCAAACGCTGTCGGGGGAGGCAGGAGACCGCCTGCACCGCTTCCATCAGTTCATGGCGAACGACACCGAGCGGCTGGCGACGGATTCGCAGCGTGCCTTCGACGCGCTGGTGGAGGCCGTGCGGGGAGTCGACCCCGAGCCGACGAACGTTGCGGTGGCGCTTGCCACCGTCGAGGCGAGCGACCAGGGCCTCGCCGAGGAATGTCGGGAGGCCATGGGGGCGTTCAAGCTCCGTCAGGAGGCGCTCCTCCATCTCTATGGCGGGGAGGAGGTCGAGGTTCCCGCTGTGCCCGACGCGCCGGTTGATGCTCTCCAGACGGCAAGCGAGGCGGCAACCACGGTGACGTCAACGATCAACGACACCGAGCTTCGCCAGACGGTCGGAGGGCTGGCGGCGAAGCGAGCGGAACTGGAAGGACGGCGGACGGCCGGCGCGGTCCGCAATGACATCACGAGAGAGGTCGCACGACTGGCCGAGCGGCTGAAGATCGAGGCGGCAAAGAAGCAGACGGACACGAGCGGGATCACCCGGAAGTCAACGGAGTTGGCACGTGATCATGTGACCGCTGTCATTCTCGACCGGTTCACCCGGGAGTCGCACGATCTCAAACTGGAGCGTGTCACCCTCGATCACCCAGGAGGCAAGAAGGGGCAGTTGATGCAACGACCGACCCTGCTGGCGGCGAAGCAGGATGCCGACATTGATGCAGTGCTCAGCGAGGGCGAGCAGACAGCCCTTGGTCTCGCCGGTTTCTTGACTGAGGCGTACTTCGATGAGACCAAGTCGGCCATCGTCCTGGACGATCCCGTCACGTCGCTGGACCACATCCGCCGCTCGCATGTCGCATCCCGGCTCTGCGAGTTCGCCCGGGACCGCCAGGTGACCGTCTTCACGCACGACCTCACCTTCGTCGGCGATCTTCGCAAGGTCGCCGAGGAGTTGGGTGTTTCGTTCACCGAGCGAGCCGTCGAGCGACACGGTGATGGATCGATCGGCATGTGTCGTGATCAACATCCGTGGAAGGCCAAGGATGCGAAGGCACGATTGGGACAGCTTGAAGCCGATCTGGCTCGGATCACGACGCACAAAGCCAGATGGGATTCGGCTACGTACGAACGAGAAGTGGCCGAGTGGGCGGGCAACCTCTCTGAGACATGGGAACGGATCATCAGCATGGAGATTGTGAATCGGGTGGTGGATAAGGGAACCTCCGAAGTACGGCCGAAGATGTTTCGAGTGCTTGCCAAGATCACTGACGAGGATGACCGGGAGTTTCAGGCCAGCTACGGCCGATACTCGAAGTGGCTGCGACGCCACGACAAGAGCACTGACACGAATTACGTGGCTCCGGAGGTGGACGACTTGGAAGCGGAGCTCACGTCGGTGAAGGCGTGGTTCGACCGTGTTCGGAAGTACGCGAACTGAGTGACGCCGGAGTCAATGACCGTCCGGCGCGAGAAATACGCCGTCCCGGTGCTCGCCGAGTAGTTGAGGGTGAAGGTGTGGTCGCCACCGACGCCTGGCAGGGTGACCGCGTATTGCAAGGCCGCCGCGCAGAAGTCCGGGCGAAACCCGTAGTGGGTGGCGAAGCGAACGTAGTCAGGGACCGGAACGACGAAATTGGCGACGACGGTCGCCTTCAAGCAAGGCATGCGATCGGCGTCTCATCGCGTCTCAACGCTTCTCATGGGCACGGCCGTGTGTCCGTCCTTGGATCGTTCGCGGTGAATCCAATTGCCTGCGGCCCACCACTTGCCCCATCTGCGCACTGGCCCATCGACGAGCACCACGATCGCTCCGCATTCCGCGCAGCGATCCTTCTCGATGTTCTTTCCGTAACGGTCCGCCTTGGCGTTCATGTCTAGGGTGCTGCCTGCCGGGAGTTCATCGCGTGAAAGGCGTGACGCTGTGCCTTGATCCAACCATCCAGCTCCGGCCCTCCGGGTGCCATGCCTGCTTCCAGACACCCCATGATCCGATGAAACATCTCATCCACATCGAAACCTACGTCTACCTGCGGTTTCATCCTCAGGTGGCGTATTTCCCACGAGCGCGCAGTAACGCTTGTCTCGGGAATGAGCAACCAACGCGGATTGAGAGCAGGAAAGTCCAGCACGGCTAGGACTCCCGACTGGCCAGGAGTCCGAATCCCATCTAGGCCACGTTTCGTCAGCACGATCTTGGATTTATCGCTCGTCTTCACCTCGACCGCGAGGGTCTGTGACTCGCCCGAAGTCATCGGCAGAGTGGCAATGAAGTCAGGTACGCCAATGGCATTCTCGACGACGCGAAAACCCGCTGCCTCGAACGCACACGCGAGCGCTTGCTGCATGACACGTCCGAATTCTTGCGGACTCAATCTTTTACGCAGCAAGTCCAGCTGGTAGATCGTCCGATTGATGTGAGTCCTGTCTCCAGTTGTCTCACTCATCACTGGTGAGGACCACAGCGCCTGTCTGTGGAGACCACGCGAGGCGCTTGCGGTGGAACGCCCCGCCAGCCGTGGAGCTCCCGATCAACTCGTCGAGTTCGGAATCCTGCGTGCCTACGAGGACTTGGAGCTGCGGGGCCAATCGAGCAAGGATGCGCACGAGCGCTTCCTTGTGTTCGGTGTCGAGATTCTGGCTGGGATCATCCAGAATGATGAAACCAAGGTTGTGTTGAAGCTCAGTCGCGAGAGCCAGATACACACTCAGTGCAACGCAGTTCATCTGCGCCGTAGATAGACGTGAGCTTGCGAGCGTCTGTCGGTTGTCCGTCGAGGCGTTGGTGCGGATGAAGTAATTGTTGCGCTCGATGCCGGAGACCAGCTGACTTTCGACCGAAATCTGGATGCTATCGAAGTAAGGGTGATTGCACAGCTCTTTGTAAAGCCTTGCGATCCCTACTTGCGCTCCATCCACTGCGTCGCGCGCGCGGGTGCTTGCCTCGATCGTGACAACATCAGCGATCGTCCTGATTCCGGACTCAAGTCGACTCAGAGACTCAATCTGTTGCTCGGCGACCGATGAGTCCTCGTCATCGTTCCCGAGGCGGGAGGATGCCTCCTGGTAACTGGCATCCAGCTTCAGAAATCGCCCGATCTCTCGCAACCGTTCCATCGTGATTTGGAGAGCTTCGATTTCTTCTTCTCGCTTGCTTCTTTCGGCATCCACCGTCGACGCTTGCTGAAACAATTCAGACTTGCGTGCCTCAAGCGCGTCGAGCAGTTGATGATCCGCTACCTGGACGCCCAGCAAACTACGGGCGGCACCGCATGCCTCTGCCATGTGATCGGTGTGCTCTTGGCTTTCTCGGAGGAGCCGATCTCTCTTCGTGATCGCCGCATCGAGGTCATCAATCCGCTTCTGTTGCTCGCTCTGCGCCACCCGAGCTGCCGCTAACTCCGAGCGGATATCTCCAGTGAGATGGTCTTCAAGACGCTCGATCAGATCGTCGCGTTCGATTTCCTGTCCACAGGCGGGACATGTGTTCTCGTCTGCCGACGCGCGTAAGTAGGCCAGTGTGTCTTGAAGGATACGTTCGGAGATACCGAGCTTCTCTTGCTCATCGCGGTAACTCTGAACGGCCGCCTCCGCTGTCACTTTCTGGCTGCCAAGCGTGTCGAGATCACCGAAGGTGTCTCGCAACTCGGTCAGCCCACTGCCAACCCCATCGATCAATCCCGAGAGTCGGCGAACTTCTATAAGTGCTCCGTCGGCGTCGGCGATCTCCTTGGTGGCATTCATGGCTACAGCTGCGCTGGTTGCTGTCTGTCGGATCGTCTTGATCGCTTCGGTGACTCTCCGGCTGTAGGTATCGATGGCGTCAACGTCGCCCGGTTCCGACAGCTCCTTGATCGGCGCGCCAATCGGCTTGGCAAGCGAAGTGAGGTGGTCAATGACCTGGCGAGCGAGTTGGGAGACCACCTCAAAGGTCAGGTCTGCTTCCGACAGGCCTCTCTTTTTCGCGTCGTCCAACGCGTGCTGCCGCTGTCCTTCGACTTCCCCGACTGCGCCGGTCAGTCGGGCAACGGCCGTACTCTTGCTTCTCTCCAATTTGTCCAACGCGTCGCGAACGGGCTTCGTCGAACCAGACAGCGCCCTCAACATGTCACGAAGCTTCTCGACACCGAAGAGCCGGTCCAATGCCTCGTTGCGCACTCGTGGGTCATCCGTCAACAGTCCTCGGATGCTCTCTTGATGGAGATACACCGCGCGGTAAAAGTCCTCAAACGTCAATCCGAGCAATCGAAATAGAGCTGTGTTCGCCTCACTTCCCGAAAACGCTTCACCATTCGGAAGCTTGACAAAAGCTTCGACTGCGCGCTTTCCGGCCTTCTTCGATCGCGTGACCGAGGCGATGCCGTCCTCCCCTTCGAGGTCCACGGTGACGGTGGCAGCCTGTGCGCGGTGGCGGATGTTGACGAGTTCATCATTGGTCGCGTTCTCTTTGGGTTGGTACTTCAACTCTCCAAAGAGCGCCCATTCGATCGCGCCCAAGATTGACGTTTTGCCAGAGCCGTTGGGAGCAGAGAGGAGGGTCGTCTGGTCGTGGAAGTCGATGTCGAGTGGGTCACAAATGCCACGGAACCCCTCTGCCCGCAGCCTGGCAAGTCGGAGCTTCTGCGGACTCATTTGACCACTGCTCTCCTACGAGGAGCCGCCTTCTTCGCAGCGGCCTTTTTCTTTGGGGCAGCACTCTTC
>Ga0116110_1000754_pt1 | contig 18188 bp, 16 predicted proteins | sample June2015DPH_8_50_FD_89719 | JGI IMG/M metagenome (GOLD analysis project Ga0116110, IMG submission 89719) | Peatland microbial communities from SPRUCE experiment site at the Marcell Experimental Forest, Minnesota, USA - June2015DPH_8_40 | ecosystem: Environmental > Terrestrial > Soil > Wetlands >...
CGCGCTGGAGCCAACGCCGACCGCCCCTTCAGATTCGACCAAGCCATGAAGTTCGATTATCATTTTTGTATTGCTACGCTGGCTGCCAGTCGGCGTGGCTCAGCTTTTGATCGTTAGGCAACATTATGCGTCCACCCAAACCCATACTTGTCTTTATCGTCATGCTCGCCAGCTTTGGAGTATTGTTTCTCGCGGCAAGATCGAAAGGCGCATCCATAAGCGTTGGCGTTCAGGCACTCGCAATTGCTGCCGTCGCGATACTATCCATTTTTGGGGTGTTTGCCTTGCTGGCGCGATTTCAACATAGGAGGCTGGCGAAGGTTTCGTCTTTCACGCAAGCCCAGGAAAAAGAAGGAGGCGGATGGCTTGCAGGCATTCTTGCTTTGCTAGTCGCTATGGCAGTTTCAAAGTGGTCATTTATGCTGCTGGAGTATCTTGTGATTTGTTATGTTTATGGCCGCGACGCATGGTTGCATGGTTTGCGTGTTGTTCCGGCTGGTGCAAGACATGGTGTTTTTTCAAACGGAGATACTTTATCGGGTTGGCCATCACTCATTCTTAATTTTGGAACATTCATTGCGGCTGCTATATTTGGTCTCGGCTCATTTTTATTGTTCAGATACATTGGATTTCGGTTACAAGGAAAGCGTTTGAATGACCATGCTGCCTAACAAATCGCTACAGGCAACGCGGGATGGCGTCTTCCTCCGTCGCCGAGGCTATGGAGGACAGGCCAGTTCCGCAGTCGCGGGCTACGTCATCAGCCCCGCGTGCCTGAGCTCTGGACGTTAGGTAGCATGGTGCACATGATGAAAAAAATACTATCACTACTCACACATATTACCGCTGTCACGATGGTCGTATTGGCTTGGAGCAGCCTCGCCTTCTGCGGCGAGATTCATGACGCGGCTCGGAATGGCGACTTGGAAAAAGTCAAGGCACTGCTCACAAATAATCTCGATCTGGTTTTCAGCAAAGACAATGATGGCAAGACGCCTTTGCACTGGGCGGTGAATTTTGACCATAAGGACGTGGCGGAATTGCTGCTGGCTAACAAGGCCAAGGTCAATGCAAAGGACAACTATGGCTATACGCCTTTACTCTTGGCGGCTTCTCACGGGCACAAGGATATGGTGGAACTTCTGCTGGCCAACGAAGCAGATGTTAATGCCAAAGACACCAACGGCGCGACGCCTTTGTTTTGGGCTGCGGACCAAGGACACGCGGAGGTAGTAAAGTTGCTGTTGGCTAAAGGGGCTGATGTTAACGCCAAAGGCAACGTCGGCTATACACCTTTACACTTAGCAGCGCTTCGGGGGTATGGGGATATAGTGAAATTGCTGCTGACCAACAAAGCCGATGTCAATGCCAAGGACAACGATGGCGACACGCCTATGCACCTGGCGGTGGCTAGGCACCACAATGACGTAGTAGAACTGCTACGCCAGCACGGCGGTCACGAATAAACTATTGGAAACCAAATAATGTGGCCTAATATGAGGATAGGCGGCAAATTTTAAGTTTACCTCGCAGCGTTCACTCCTCCGAAAATGTTTCAGGCTTTGATCACCGTTGCGCCCGCCGCCGGACGCGAGACAAAAATCGTCGCTTCGATGCCGGTTTTCTTTTTGTAATCGGCGACGATCTTCTTGGAGATGGCTTCAACGGCATCGCTTTTTACCAGGGCCACCGCGCAGCCGCCAAACCCGCCACCAGTCATGCGACAGCCGTAAACACCGCCTGGGATGCCGATGGCTTCCGCAATTTCGACCACGGCATCGAGTTCATGGCAACTGACTTCGTAATCGTCGCGCAGGGAACGGTGGCTGGCATACATGAGCTGGCCGACGGTCGGCCAGTTGGAAGCGCGGACACCTTCGGCGGCATGAACGGTGCGCTCGATTTCGCCGATGACGTGGCGCGCGCGGCGGAAAACCACTTCGTCCATTTTTCCCTGCACGCGTTCAAGCGCGTCAGCGGTTGCATCACGCAGGGAAGGCACGCCGAGGATTTTTGCGGCAGTTTCGCACTGTTTGCGGCGCGCGGGATATTCGCTGCCGGTCAACTCGTGTTTGACGTTGGTATTAATGATGAGCACGGCAACGGAGGGATCGGTCATCGGCACCAGTTCCGGTTTCCGCGAACGGCAATCGAGGAGCAGGATGCGGTTTTCCCGGCCCATGACGGAAATGAACTGGTCCATGATGCCACACGGCATTCCGGCGAAGTCGTGCTCGGCCTTCTGACAAAGCAGTGCCTTTTCCACCGGGTCCAGTTTTTTGCCGGTAATGACTTCGAGCAGCGTGGCGGTGGCCACTTCGAGGGCCGCGCTGCTGGACAACCCGCCGCCGAGCGGCACGGTCGAATTGATCATCGCATCAAAGCCGCCAGGATTCAGTCCGCGCGCGAGAAAGCCGGCGATGACGCCAGCGGGATAGTTTGCCCAAGCGCCTTTCGGGAACGGTTTGAGCGGCCGGGCGAGGTCAATCGTCGCCGGTTTGTCGCCGAGGGTGGAATGAAGGTGGATCTGTTTCGTGTCTTTAGCCGGGCGGTCGGCAGCGATGATGGTGTAACGTTCAATCGCCATGGGAAAAACGAAGCCATCGTTGTAATCGGTGTGCTCGCCAATGAGGTTGACGCGACCGGGCGCGGCGGCAATCCAGCGCGGCTGGCGGCCATAAATCCTGGTGAATTCCCGGGCGGTTTGACTGGCAAGTTCAGAAAGCTTCATAAAAGATAAAATAGCGAGGGAATAGCTTGGTTTAGTTGGGCGAGGCTGCCGCGACCAGCCGGCTCGCGAGGACGCTCGCCCCACCTAAATCCAACCTGAATTCAAGCCGGCGGCGGTGTCTTCCGGCTCCGCGTCGCGCCGAGCAGCATCAACGCGCCAAACACGAGCAGGACGATGCCCCACCAAAGGTTGATGTTGATGTTGAGTGAGCGCGCGTCCGCGCCATTGACCAGGCCGGTGATCAGCAGCAGCGCGCCGATGAGCGTGAACATGATGCCGATTGGCCAGCGAATATCGAGTCCCATAAATTTTCCTTTCTACCAGAAGATGATGTTGAGAATGACACAAGCGATAATCAGAATCGTGCCGAAGACGGCCGGACGCAACAGCCAGTTTTGGTCCTCATCCTTGAGCTTCGGTGTCAGCGAATACACCAGGCCTTTGAGTTCTTCGTCGGATTTCGTCCGCTTCGTCGCCAGTGAAATTACGAAGGTCAGAACCAAACAGCTGATGAAGGCAAAACTCGCCAGCCAGAAATTTTGGGCCATGGTGGAGGGGAAGGTGTATAAAGCCGCCCCCAACCAACCGCCCTTGTCTTCGGCCATCGTCAGACCGTGAACCAGTGCCGACGTGGAAATGCCGCCCAAAAGACCGAGGAAGGCTCCCGTGCCGGTCGTTCGCGCCCAGAACATTGCCAGCAGGAACGTGGCGAACAGCGGCGCGTTCACGAAACTGAACACCAGCTGAATAACATCCATGGCATTGTTATACCTTTGGGCGAAGTAAGCGCACGCGATGCTCAACAGCACACCGACCACCGTAATCACTTGCCCCATTCTGAAATAATGATGGTCGCTTTTGTTTGGTGCAAGGTAGGCCTGGTAAAGGTCGTAGGTCCAAATCGTATTGAACGCCGTGACATTGCCGGCCATCCCGGACATGAACGATGCGAGCAGTGCCGTCAGCGCCAGGCCAAGCAACCCCGCCGGGCAATACTTTTTTACCAGCGACAAAATCACGCCATTGTAATCATTTTCGACAACGGCGTCCTGCAGGCGGTCCTTGATGGCCCCATCATCAAGCGAAGGCGCGTCTTTAACGATGGCAGTCACCTTGGCCTCATTCAGCTTCATGCCGATGGCGGCGCTGATATTTTTGAAGGCAGTCGGTTCGTCTTCTTTCTGCGCAGCGGCCTCCTTGACCGCAGGAACCGCCATTACATAGGCGCTGTCGTTGACGATTTTGGGTGGCAGACGATAACCGTCCTTTCCCGTGAACGCGAGGGCGGCAGCAATCAATCCGGGTGAAACCACGAGAATCGGGAAGAGCATTTTTGGCACGGCGGCGATCAGGGGTGTGCGGCGCGCGGCGCTCATGTTTTTTGCCGCCATTGCGCGTTGCACGACCAGAAAGTTCGTGCACCAGTAACCGAAGGAGAGCACGAAGCCGAGGCCGAAAGCCATCGCAAACCAGTCCACCCCCATGGGATTGGCTTGTGGCCCGGCCAGCACCGGCTTCCACACGCTCGTCCAGGCATCCGGCTGAAAGGTTTTGCTGTTCAAATCCAATGCGGCCGGGTTTTGGGCCACCAATCCCAGCGTCGCTTTCAATTTATCCCATCCGCCGACGTCTTTGAAGCCGAGATAAATGACCGGTGTAAAGCCGAGGACAATCATGAAGAACTGGAGCACTTCGGTGTAAATTGCCGAGGTCAGGCCGCCTTTGATGACGTAAAGGAGCACGACCGCCGAACAAATCCAAAGACTTATGTTGTAGTTCCAGCCGAGCAGCAGATGCAGCAGCCGGGCCAGGCAATCCATGGAAATACCCGAAGCGAACACCGTCATGACCGCGAACGAAATTGAATTCAGGCAGCGCACGCGTTCATCGAAACGCAGCTTGAGAAATTCCGGCACCGAGCGCGCTTTGGAGCCGTAGTAAAACGGCATCATGAAAATGGCGAGAAAGACCATCGCCGGAATCGCGCCGATCCAGTAAAAATGGGCGGTGGCGATGCCATATTTCGTGGTGTTGGCGGCCATGCCGACCAGTTCGAGCGCGCCAAGGTTGGCGGCCATGAAGGCCAGTCCCGTGACCCACGCGGGTATGGAACGCCCGGACAAAAAGAAGTCCGTGGACGTTTTCATGTAGCGCCGCAACGCGAAGCCGATGCCGATGACGAAGGCGGTGTAAGCAAGAAGGATTGTGTAATCAACCCAGGCAAGGTGAATTGGTTGCATAAGAATTGGCGGAAGATGAGCGATTCAAGTCGGTCATGTCAATCCCATTGCTTTTCATCGGAACTTGTGATTTATTGTGCCGCGAATTAAATTTTATGCCCACAAAAATTGAAGCCAAGACCAGGGAACTGTGCCAGACCATCATTGACCAGCCGGAAATGATTTCCATCCGCAAGCGCATTGACACCTTTTTGTCCGACCCCGGCGCGCGCGGCCAATATGAAGCGGTGATGAGCAAAGGGCAGGCGCTCCAGGAAAAACAGGCGCGGTCGCAACCGCTCGCAAGCGCTGAAATTGCCGACTTCGAAAAACATCGCGACGCCCTGATGCAAAATTCCATTGCGCGTGGATTTCTCGATGCGCAGGAGGAGTTGCACGAGATGCAGCATTCGATTCAGAAGCACATTTCCAAAACTCTCGAATTGGGCCGGGTCCCTGGCGAGGCGGATTTGGAGGAAGGTTCATGCGGCCACGACTGCGGCTGCCATCATTAAAATTTTCTGCGCAACGCAGTTTAATGGTAGCGGTAAAGTTTGACGCGCTGGAGGCTGAATTGGCCGGGCGGCAATCGCAGATGTCTTCCCTGGTGGCTCTCATCGCCGTTCAATCGACGCCCGCCTACCCAACGGCCATCCACAAAAGTCCCTTCATCAATGCTGGCGATGCCGGCAATCGGGTCACCCGGTGGATTGGGAGTGAACGTCACGATGAGGCCGCTGCCGGCAATCACATACTCATCCGGCCCGGTTGAAATGATTACCCCGCCGAAACGCGGCCATGAATTCGTTCGGTGAAAACCACTCGAATACGGCCAGGTGTAATCATGAGCCACATTCAAAGTGTAATTTCCCAACCGAATCTTTTGGGTCCGGTTGCTCTCGTCCAAACAAACTCCAGCCATCGTTCCTTTGCCCTCATTTTCCAGAATCAACGGCGTCAGTTGTGAAAGAATTTCATAGCCTTTGTCAAAAGACACCGCACCGTCCGAGCGCGACCTGGAAAATTCATCTTCAATGCCAAACGGCGAGAAACCCATCGCATCGCATTGACCAATGGCGTAAAAAAGGTTGGCCGCATCCGGTTTTGCTTCGGGTATGAACAGCGGATTTCCGGAACGATGATATTTTTCGCACCACTCCGCGAAATTCGGGAAGTAAATGTCCGGTGACAGAAAATCAATCTGCGGCGCACCTGCACGCCAGATGTCCATCAAGTGCGGGAGCGGTCCGGCGCTGGGATATTGGCCGGGCTTGTAATTTGGGCGGATCAACGCCGCATTCACATACATCGGCAACGGATATTCGGCCTTGCCCGCCGCCGCAACTTCACCGGCGTAACGCGCAAAATGCCACGCCATGAAAATCTCGTCCGTTCCCAGGCCCGGACCGAAAATTTCCTCCCACGTGCCGGAAGTTTTGGAACCCGCACCCTCCCATACCCGCCGGAATTCCGGAATCAACGTGTCTTTGTGTTGTTGAAGATAATCCATCAACTCCTTCGGCACCAGCTTGCCGAAAATTTCATTCGCGACGGCAGAGTGGTCGCGCGCGTCGGGAATCATGCCCATCTCATTCTCCACCTGGACCATGATGACCGTATGTTTCTGCCCATTCACTTTGCGGATGTGCCGCATGAGCGTCGCAAACGCACGCGCATCGTCATCCCGGTTTACATCGCTGAACGGCGAAATAATTTCCAGACCCTTGCCGTCCTTGTCACAAGCGCGGGGGAATCGCACGAGATTTGTTTTGACCCACGAAGGCGTGTAACAGGACATGCTGTTTTTCCAACTGCCGAACCACAGAATAACCAGGTGCAAATGATTCTGCTGCGCTTCGTGGATGAGGCCATCCACCAGCGTGAAGTCAAACCTGCCTTCTTCGGGTTCAATCAATTCCCACGAAACCGGAGCCAGTACCGTGTTGAGCTGCATCGCGGCCAGCTCCGGCCAGATGGGTTTCAGGTAGTCGAGACTGGAGGAACTTGAATTGTGCAATTCGCCGCCAAGGATGAGAAATGGTTTGCCATCCACGATTAGTTGCGTCGCCGCTCCGCGCTTTTCAAGGTGAGGAATGGATGAAACGTCATCCGCCAGAACGGTGGTCGACAGTGAAAGCAAAGCTGCCGCCAAAGCAGAAAGGATGATTTTCATCGCCCAATGGTTATCAGCCACGCCAAATCACGACAAGAAAACTCAAAGGCGAATTTGCGCGCGAATCCGTCTTGCGTTTGCGCCCGCTTTTGGAATAACACAGCGCGTGACTGAAAATTTCCAAGCGTCTGATAAATTTGAGGCCGCGCTGCGCCGTTTCGGGGAGGAAAACTCACGCGATCCAAACACCGAGGTCATTAACGGCGTCTCCCAGCCGCGCGAATGGCTTTATGCCCAGCGGCTCACGAAATGGGTTTTGTCGCTTTGCCCCGACGCTTCCGAGGAACTTCGCCTGGCCGCGCGCTGCCAGCACATTTGCCGCTGGGAAATCCCGCGCCAATCCCATCCGATGACCCGCGCCGGCTATTTGCAATGGCGGGCGGCGCTCAAAAAGTTTCATGCCCAAAAAGCCGGCGACATTTTGCGCGAAACCGGCTACCCGGAAGACGTGATTCGCCGGGTGCAGGATTTGAATCTCAAGAAACATTTTCCCGACGACCCCGAAACCCGCGTGCTCGAAGACGCGCTTTGTCTTGTTTTCCTCGAATTCCAGTTTGCCGATCTCGCGGCGAAAACCGCCGAAAACAAAACCATCAATGCCCTGCAAAAATCCTGGGCCAAAATGAGCGAGGTCGGGCGCGCCGAGGCGCTGAAATTAAATTACGGCGAACGGGAAAAAGCCTTGCTGGAACGCGCACTCAACGGTTAATCAAAACCCATGACGCCACCGCCCCGATGCGCCCGCCAATCCAGTCCCGCTCTGCGTGGACCTGGACTGCCTTAGGTGCGCTGCTGCAATGATGTTCCAACGATAGGTCCGTTACGGTATACTGCCTTCGGCAACAATTTTACCCGTACGGAGTCAAATACACGTAATCGCATACCGCCGCAAATTTTGCCGCTTTAGGACCGCCGTGACCTCTTAACAACCACTTTGCGCCATAAGAAACCGCTCGCGCCGGCAAAGCCCAAGAGCAGGCCGCTGCCCGGCTCGGGGACGGGGACGGTTTCCACGTTGATGCTGGCGGGGTCCACCCTGAAATCGAGGTAACCGACGAGGTCCAAGGTGGTATTGGGGGAAAGGTTGGGAGTAGTGCCATTGACGGGAACGCCGATGGCGGTGCCGTTGAATGGGCCCGGAGTATTGTAAACGTCGTTGTAGTTGACGGTGTCCAAAAGGCCGTATACTCCATAGTAGTCGGTGCCGTAGTAGTTGATGTAGCCGGTGACGGAGGCGAAGTTGCCACTATTCTGGACGGTTCCGCTGACCGCGAAATTTGGGAAAAGAGTGGGCTGGCTGAGCAGGCCGCCGCCACCAAGCTGGAATTCGACTGAAAATTGGAAGATCAAATCAGCATAGCCAGTGTTGCCGGCAGCTTGGTTGAGCGTCACACCAGTCAAGGCGATGTTGTAATTATTCCCGCTACCGGAGACGGTAATAGTGCCTTGGGCAAAATCAGTAGTGACAGGGTCGGTCGTCAGCCCAAGGTTTTGGCTGACAGAATTGCCACCGCCCCACGGGCTGGTGTACGGGTTGACACTGGTGATACCGGGAAGCAAAAACGAATTATAAGAGGTGGTGTCGTTGAACAGGATCGAGCCATAGGAAGTTATGGGGGTGTTGATGACGGTGATTTGTGCTCTGGCGGAACTGGTCAGAAACAGACCGCCAGCTAGGGCCAAGGCGGCAACGAAACAACGGAGTGATTTGATTTTCATGACATGGTTTTTAATAGGTTACATTTCAACGGCTAATTATGGTTGAAGATTGGGTTAATGCAAGCGGAAAATGGAAATATGTTTGGCCCGGTCTTGACCCGAAAAGGGGGCAGCCGGACAGCGGTGAACAGCAGTGACTCTCGATGGAAAAATCGTGACCGGGATGATGTCGTTGCCTATCGAGAGCCATGGCGTTTGCGGAACACCATCAAGGTCATGTGCTTTTCCTTGCGAAAATAACGGGCGATAAGCTGCAAGTTTTCATCACGCAACGCCCCGGCGATTTGTGGCACCAGCAGATCCGTTTCCATCATTATTCGCGCGATCCAGCCCACCCGCATCCGGCGAATTTCCTGCAAGATGGAGCGTCCAAGCACCATGCGAAAACGAAAACGGGTCCTGAGTGTTGACACAAGTTTACTTTTTCAGATGGTAAAGCCGGTTGACCACATACACCCATGCCCCGTTTTCAACCGGTCGGCCATCCATTTCAACGTCATTGCCGTCTCCTGTCGCAATCGCCAAGCGATGTCCTGATTTCGTTTAGCGTCAAACCCGCGGCTCGACCAAATCGGCGCATAGCGCCGACACTACAAGAAAATCAGGATACTGCCTCCAGCCGGACAGGCTTGTCACGTTCATCGCCTTCCTCTAATTTCGCGGCGGATTCTGGATATCACCGCATGCCGCCACCGCTTGATCCGCCCGCCAATCCAGTCCCGCTCTGCGTGGACCTGGACGGCACGCTCATCAAGACCGATTTGCTCTGGGAATCGCTGGCGCGATTGCTTCGAAGAAATCCGTTCCAGCTCCTGCCCGTTTTGTTTTGGTGGATGCGGGGCCGGGCTTTTTTGAAACGGCAGCTCGTCCGGCGCGTCACGATTGATCCCGCCGCCCTGCCCTACCACGACCCGTTCCTGGCCTTTTTGTGGGAACAAAAGGCCGCCGGCCGGAAATTGGTCCTCGTCACCGCCTCCGACCGCGACATGGCCCTGCCCGTCGCCAACTACGTCGGACTCTTCGACGATGTGCTCGGCAGCGACGGCAAAACCAATTTGCGCGGCGCGAACAAACTCAAGGTGCTCACGGAAAAATTCGGCGAACGCGGTTTTGACTACGCCGGCAATTCATCCGCCGATCTCGCCGTCTGGCGCGGCGCGCGCGAGGCGATTGTCGTCAATGCCAGTGCTGCCGTTTTGAAACGGGCCGCCGAATGCGCCAAGCCCGGCCCGACGTTCACAGAGGATTATTCGCCGTTTGCCACGTTGAAAAGCTTTCTCAACGAACTCCTGGTTCGCAGCGGTTATCTCCTGGCCATCGGCGCCGGACTTTTGTTGACCGCCGCGTTTCCGAAAACCGGCATCGCCGGTTCCGCCTGGATTGCGCCGGCCCTGATGATGGCCGCCGCTCAGGGCAAACACGGCGGCGACGCGTTCCGCGTCGGTTACGTGGCCGGCCTAACGCATTTTCTTTCGTCGCTGTACTGGCTGCTGCTGATTCCAGTGACGGGCTTTCCGATTCTCGGCTGGTTCTTATTGGGCGTCTATCTCGGGTTATATCCGGCGGTCTGGGTCTGGCTGGTGAATTGGTGGGGCGAGCGCCCGTCGGGTCGAAGTCGAACGAAGACCGATCCTCGCGAGCCGGAACAAACCTCCTGGGCCGGTCGCACATTGTGGTCGCTCATGGGCGCCGCCGTCTGGGTGGCGCTGGAAATGGTCCGGGCCCGGCTGTTCAGCGGTTTTCCATGGAATCCTCTTGGCGCCTCGCAATTTCAACTGATACCGCTCATTCAAATCGCCTCGGTCGCGGGTGTTTATGGCGTTTCGTTTCTGGTCGTGTGGGTTTCGCTGTCGCTGTTTTCCGCCGGGCGCATGATTTTTCGGCGGCCAGCCTCGCGGTTCGCGTGGCCGGCGGAAACACTTTTGCCGCTTGCCGCGGTTGCGGTGTTGTTCGCGGTTGGTTTCGCGCGAATGAACGGACAAAATCCGCCCGGCGCGACGCTGCGCATCACGCTCGTTCAACCCAACATTCCGCAGACGTTGATCTGGAATTCCAAGGAAAATGACAAGCGTTTTCAACAATTGCTTCAACTCAGCCAGCAGGCACTGGATTCGACCGGTTTGACCAATGACGAACCCCTCGCCCCGTCCCTCTCCCCGCCTGGCGGGGAGAGGGTGGTCCGCGCAGAGCGGGATCGGGAGAGGGGCTCGAGTAAAACCGATTTGCTCATCTGGCCGGAATCCGCCGTGCCGGAATTTGAATTCGATGTCGCCAATTACTCCGCCATTACCAACCTCGTTCGCACCCATCGCCTCTGGCTGATTTTCAATGCCGAAGATTATGTCTGGCATTCCGGCGCCGGGACCAAAAATGATTACGATGCTTTCAACGCCGCCTTCCTGTTCAACCCGGCCGGCCGATGCGCGGCAATTTATCACAAGCAAAACCTGGTCATCTTTGGCGAATACATCCCGCTCGTGCGCTGGCTGCCGTTCATCAAATGGTTCACGCCCATCACCGGCAGCTTTGCGTCCGGTGACCGTGTGGTGCCGTTTGAACTGGAGCGCCGGCCTCCGGCCCGGCACGAACCGAATGCTGATATTCCCGGCGCCGGGTCGGAGACTGGCACTCCAGGTCGCGTCAAAACCGCCACACTCATTTGTTTCGAGGACGTGTTCCCGGAACTCACGCGTAAATATGCTCAAGATGACACCGATTTTCTAGTGAATCTGACCAATGACGGCTGGTTTGGCGAGGGCGCAGCGCAATGGCAACAGGCCGCCGCCGCCGTTTTCCGCGCCGTGGAAAACGGCGTGCCGCTGGTGCGCTCCGCCAACAACGGCCTGACCTGCTGGGTGGACGTCAACGGCCGGCTGCGTGAAATTTTCAGGGACAAAACCGGCAGCGTTTACGGCGCCGGCGCAATGACGATTGAACTCCCGTTGTTGCAACCCGGCGAAAAGCGCGCACCGACTTTTTACAATCGGCACGGCGATTGGTTTGGTTGGTTATGCGTCGGCGTCACGGGCATTTTGTTTCTCGTAAAAATTGCAAGGCAAAGTCGCAAATAACAACCTTGAGCAAGGCGCAACCGGCCGCCACCATCAAGGTAGGGCGGCGCTGCCGCCTAAACTTTCTCAAGAACGAGCGTAGCGATGTTCTCGCATAATACGCATCGCCATGGTTCTGCCAGCGTCGCTGCGCTGGCTGGCGGTGAGATTGAGGCAAACCGGCAGGTTTGCCCTACCATCGTTGGTGGTGGTGTTGAGTTGTGTCCACCTTGAGCTTCCGCGCCCTTTGCGGCTTGCCACCGCCTCGCGGCGGAATAAGCTTCTTCCCGAACGGAGCCTCTTAACCATTAACCCAGCATTCTATGTCATTCACCGCTGCTCAAATCGCAGAACAACTCCGGGGCGAAGTCCTCGGCGACGGTTCAATCCAACTCACCGGCTTCGCGCCCGCCGACTGTGCCCGGGCCGGCGACCTCACTTTCGCCGAGAAGGAAACCCACTTTGCCGCTGCCGAACAAAGCCAGGCCGCCGCCATCCTTGTATCGGAGGCATTCGCGCCGTCGAAGAAAGTCCTCATCCGCGTGCGGAACGCGCGCGTGGCCATGGCCAGGGTGCTGCCGCTCTTTTTCCCGCCGGATCAACAACCGCCCGGCATTCATCCGGGCGCGATTATTGATGCCTCGGCGCAAATTGATCCCACGGCGCACATCGGGCCGGATTGCGTGCTGGGCGCGCGGGTGCGGCTCGGCGCGCGTTCCGTGCTCATGGGCGGCAACCATGTAGGCCGGGACTGTCAGATTGGCGACGACGTGTGCCTGTTCCCAAACGTCGTTGTTTATGCGCGGACGCAGATCGGTCATCGGGTCAGCATCCACGCCGGCACGGTCATCGGCTCGGACGGCTACGGCTACGTGTTCGACGAGGGCCGCCACCGCAAAGTGCTGCAGGTCGGCAATGTGATCATCCACGACGACGTGGAGATCGGCGCCAACGCGGCCATTGACCGCGGGGCGCTTGGTTCCACTGTCATCGGCCAGGGCACCAAGATTGATAATCTTGTGCATGTCGCGCACAACGTCGTCATTGGCCGGCACTGTATTGTCATGGGCCAGTCGGGTTTTGCCGGCAGCACGCGCCTTGGAGATTACTGCGTGATTGCTTCGCAGTCGGGAATTGCGGGACATTTGAAGCTCGGCAACCAGGCCATGGTCGGCGCGAAGTCCGGTGTGATGCGCGATATTCCCGACGGCGGGGCGGTGCTCGGCTATCCGGCCTCGCCGGACAAACAGGCCAAGCGGCAGATGATCGCGGTGCAGCAGTTGCCGGACATGATCCACCGCCTGCGCGAACTGGAGAAACAGGTGGAACAACTCCGTGCCAAAGCCGGCATCTAAACGGCGTCCGGTTTGCCTCCGGTGCCGGCGATTGATTCCAGTTTTCAGTAATGGGTCAGTTTGATGAAAGATGGCGGGCTGATGGAGACGAAATTACTAACTCCCCATCAAAAAACCCTAAGTTTTAAACCATAATGACTAAAGAATTTCCAAATGACCAACGCGTCAGTCAGGCTGCTTATTCGAACTTTGGGCTTTTTTCGTCATTATGGTTTAGGAATTAGTCATTCCGCGAAGCGGCTTGGTTAACTTATTTGTCATTCAATGGAGATATGACCCCCGCCCCGGGTGATTGCCCATCGGGAGATTGAACCGGCTGGAAAAAAAAGAAAGGCCGGACAACAGGTCCGGCCTCTTCATACAGAATTGAGAACTAAGTACGACAACAACAATGGAATCATACCTCATGCCCCGTCCCCTGCCAGTCACCAGTTCTGGTGACAAATCCTGAATGGGATTATATACTTAACAGAGGCAGATTTATTTGGAAATCCAACAAACCAGCGGTTGAAAACGCTATTTTTTGCGGCGGCGGGAGATTGCGGCCTTTTGCTTGGCTTTCTTCGAGGTTGGCGGCGGCGGCGTGCTTATCATCCGCCTTACGGCATCCTCAAAGCTGATTCCGGGTAATCGTAGGTCAATGGCTTTAGGCATGAAGCGATGATGCCACAAAAAGAGATTTTCCACTAGTCTGTTTTTAGCCTGCCACCCAAGGAAATTTGACAAATCGAATTTCTATGATTTTCTGTTACAAGCAATGGTAACTAAATTGGGACAAAATAAATCTTCGAGGGAATGGAGTGATTTCCCCCGGCCTTGGCATTTTATTCTTCCGAGTGGGGGCGGTAGCCTAAACCTTTCAATTTCTCTACCAAAGCGCCCGTCCCACGAATGGGGACTATGCTTACTTGCGGCAATAGAGGAATTGCAAAGGCATCAACATTTTCTGGAAGCGTATTTAGTATCTTCATCCACACCACCGTCAACGATTCAAAAGAGGGGACAATCCATGTTCCTTGGGCAATTTCGACGCCGCGCAAACCGATTAAAAGCTGATGCGTTTGCTCCGGCTCTGCGGGCACGTTAAAGCATATCAAATAGCGGTGAAGCATGTGTGGCATCTGTGGCCTCTTAATTTGAATTTACTTTTCAGTATTTTGCGATTTTCATTCCGAAATCAAACCCGAAAAGCCAAAACCCGCGGATGTTCCCCGCCCATTTTCAGGCGCGTTAATTCCGTTGAACGAAAACCCTGAAGATTATGTAGCTCCCAAGCCTGAAAAAAAACACAAATTCCCGATGAAGTTCAAGGTGTTTTTGCGCCTTGCGATTGGCGGCAGAAGCTACGGCGACCGATTGCATATTTTTAGAAAGTATTGGTGTCATCTACAAAAAGTCTACGTTGATTTAGAGCATGTCCTGCCTGACCGAAAAACGCCGGAATTTTTTGAGGCGGAGACAAATAGAGAAATTGAGAAGCGTCAGCGTGAGGGCGTTGACGAGTCATTTCTTAAAACCCACACGCGCATAATCGCAGCTTGGCGAAAGGCAAGCCGAACCCCTCAAGCAAAGAAAGCGGCATCTGAACGATGGCTGAAAGAAAATCGCAAAAAGTTGTTGGCCATACTTCAAAAGCGAATAAATGACATTTCGCATCGGTAGAGGCGCATTTCTGCATCTTTCCAACTGGCAAAAAGCGCACTTTCGCATCCAGAAGTTGACGGTTGCACACCAAAAGACGCAGTTTCGCATAACGGAAGCTCCCCCGAAATGGTTTTAGACCAGTGTTAAAGTGTTCTCAGTTGGCAGAAATGCCAGCAGCGTTTGGGAAAGCGCGATATTTGACGCGATGCTTTGAGCCGCTCGTAGTGCTGCCTGATACGTCACAGGATTTCCCACAGCATTGCGGGCGGTTTTCTTTTTGAAAAAATGACAACGTGAAAATAAAAAAAGCCGGGTTTTAATCCGGCTCGCTAAAACATCGGGCGCACCGCGCTCAACTGTGCTGTCCCTGCTAGGCACAAGGACGGTAACAGCCTTTAGCGGTGCGCGTCAAGTCGAAACTCGAAAATTACCGAAAGGAATTTTATGAGCACGCACAAGAACTGTGTCCAACGGCTAAGAAAACCGGCTGTTGTATGGTTCCCGGTCAAACGGGAATGCTGTCCGCCGCCGAGATTTAAACCGCCACCGCGCAGAGACTTTGGGAAAAGGCCATTGCGACTCTAATCCCAAAATGCCCCGCTGGAGAAATCTGGCGGGGCATTATTGCTTTCGGCGGATTCGTTTTCTTCCCCATCGCACTCTTGGCGGATGTGGTTTAACCAACCAATGACAGAGCATGTCCCTTTTCTTTCAGTTGAGCGGCTTGCGATACATGAGCCTGCGCCCTTCGACCATCGGCAGAAACTTTTCCATGCGTTCTCCGTCCGTGTCTTTGCGTGTATTCCATCTAAACTCAAATTCGTTGGCGTATTTCGGCAGGTGTTCCCGGCTGATATGGTGCCAACTTCCAACGATGCCCCGCTTGAACAGGCTGAAAAACGATTCGCATGTATTGATGCCTGATTTTGTGCCGTCCTCGTTGGTGCGGGAATACTCAAACTTGGAATGGTTCACAACGTCGTGCCGCTTGAAGTCTTTGAACCGCCCCCGATAAGCCCCGTGTTGGTCTGTATTCAAAACCGCATCTTTGCTCACACACTCACGAATCATTTGCCCGGCGTTCTTATGCGTTATGTTGGAAACGATGCGAGTGTGCATCGGGCCGTCACGTTGAATCAATGCGACCACTGAATCCTTTGAACTTTTTGAATGATGTATGTCAGAGCGCGGGCCGATGTATGTTTCATCCACCTCAACCGTGCCGGTAAGCATCTTGGGCGGTTTTGAATCCGGCCCCATTGCAAAACGGATTCTGTGTGCCATGAACCACGCCGTTTTGTAAGTGACTTTGAGCATCCGATGAAGCTGGTTTGCACTGATGGACTTTTTGGATGAGCACAGGATGAAAACCGCCAAGAGCCATTTACCAATCGGAATGTGCGAATCTTCAAACACCGTGCCGACGGTTGCCGAAAAAGTTTTACGACATGCCGCACAGCAATAAAGGCCGGGACGCATTTTGTTCTTTGCCTTGGTGGTTGGCTTCGATGTCAGCTTGTAAACCTCGTCATGTTTGCAATGCGGGCAGACAGGGCCATTCGGCCAACGCCACGACTCAAACAGTTCACGCGCCTTGTTCTCGTCGGAATAATCTTGTGCCAACGAAATCAGGTTCAACTCGTCGTCTTGGCTTTGTTTATGCTTTTTGTTCATGCGTGAAATATAAACCATATACCTTGCATCTGTCAAGTATATAATCCCGAATCCTGAAAAAGGTTCGCGGTCAATTTGGCGGTTGTGCTATCGTCCAGGCAGGAATTTTAATCATGGCGTTCTCATTCATTTTTCTCGGCAGCGGCACTTCGCAAGGCGTGCCCATCATTGGCAAGGAATATCCGCCGGAATTCCTGGCCAATCCCAAAAACCATCGTACCCGGCCTTCCGTTTATGTCGCCACGGACAAAGTCAAATTCGTCGTGGACACGACGCCGGAATTTCGCATCCAGATGCTCCGCGAAGACATCCGCTGGCTCGATGCGGTTATTTTCACCCATTCCCACGCCGATCACATCATGGGTCTGGATGATTGCCGCCGGTTTTGCGATTTGCGCAAAGGTGCGTTGCCGGTTTATGCGAACGAGGAAACGATGGCGGCGCTTCGGCGTATTTTCATCTATGCGTTTGACGGGCGGGCGATTCCGAAAGGCTATTTTCGTCCCGAACCCCACATCATTGACGGAACATTCACCTTGGGCGATTTGGAAATCATTCCCCTGCCCCTGCCGCACGGCCCGACGACGACGAACGGCTATCTCTTCGTGCAAAACGGCAAAAAACGGCTCGCGTATTTGAGCGACTGCAAGGAAATTCCCGCCGACGCGCTGGGCAAGGTCCAAGGCGTCGAAGTCGCCGTGCTCGACGCGTTGCGTTACACGCCGCATCCAACCCACATGTGCCTGGACGAAGCGTTGACGGCGGCACGACGCATCGGTGCGCCGCGGACCTATTTCACACACCTCACGCACGATTACGACCACGACCAGGCGCAGGCGGAATTGCCATCCGGAGTGATGTTCGCGTGGGACGGACTAAGGATAACAGGCAATTAAACGTTGAAGGGACATTGCCGGCATGAAAATTATTTGGACCATTTTAGTCGCAACCTTGTTTCAGAACGGCGGGCTTGACGCCGCGCGGGCTGCCGGCGACAACACTTTCACGCCTTCGAATCCACCGGATATGAAGCCGCTGACCGGACACGATTCCCCGGCCCACCGCGCGGCCCGGTGGTTCAAGCACGGCGTCAATCTGGGTGACTATCTTGAAGTGCCGCCGAACCAAGGCTGGGGTGTGACAGTTTCCGCGGATGAATTTGCACAGATGAAGCGCGAGGGTTTTGATCATGTGCGCGTGCCGGTTGGCTGGCATCATTACGCCGGGGCCGCGCCGGATTTCACGCTTGCGCCGGAGATTTTTGCCCGTGCCGATTTTGTCGTCACCAACGCGCTGAACAATGGACTGGCCGTGATGATTAATATCCATCACTTTAACGAATTGGACCAGGACCCGGCGGGGCAGACGGAAAAATTCCTCGCGTTGTGGCGTCAAATCGCGGCGCATTACAAAAATTTCACCAACCGGCTCGCGCTCGAACTCGATAATGAACCGCATGAAAACGCCAGGACCGCCCTGATGAATCCGATTTACGCCCGTGCCATTGCGGAGATTCGCCGGAGCAATCCAAACCGGACGATTTTCGTTGAGCCGGGAAACTGGGGCGGCATTGACGAGTTGAAAAATCTGGTGCTGCCGCCCGACGACAACGTGATTGTTTCC
>Ga0116110_1000769_pt1 | contig 18021 bp, 15 predicted proteins | sample June2015DPH_8_50_FD_89719 | JGI IMG/M metagenome (GOLD analysis project Ga0116110, IMG submission 89719) | Peatland microbial communities from SPRUCE experiment site at the Marcell Experimental Forest, Minnesota, USA - June2015DPH_8_40 | ecosystem: Environmental > Terrestrial > Soil > Wetlands >...
TCGTCCCCAGGATCGAAGCCGATGTGATCTGCAGCGGCCTCCAACCCAAACACATCTGTATACTCGTTGGACGCTAAAACCCACGGGCTCGTCTTCGTGACCAGCAGGGTGCAATCCTGCGAGTCATCCTCGTTTGCGTATCCGGCGAACGGAAGATCCCAGGTGAACGGTACAGGGGGTTTGCCCGGCAGATCGAGAGCGAACCTCAGAGTGATCATGTCGACCACCGTGAGAAGAGCGGCTGCCTCGTACTCGTCCACCGGCTCTGAGTCAATTGTCAACTCGAAGTTTCGGTAAACCGGAATTTCCGCATACCAACTGTAGCCCTTGTAGCGCGGTTCAAGCTGCACCGGCCGGAGCCAGAGTTTGTAGAAGTGGAAGAATCCCATCTCAAAGGCGAAGTCTGTGCGCTCGCAGTCCTCACATCCCTCGACAAAAGCCACTTGGCTCGGATCGATGATGCGCGCTGAAGTCACCACGTTTGGGGAGAATGAATCGTCATGGTTCGAGTCCCTGGCGGGCACAAAGAAATCTTTCAGCAGGGGCGAAGCCTCTGGCAAAGTGATTCCAAAATCCTTGGCTTCCAGAAACTGCTTATATGACGCGCAGTGCGCAGGCAACGTGGCAAGATACTCGAACATCGCGATGCGAGATTCGCGGATCAATGCCTTGAATGCATCGTCCTGAACGACTTCGGTCCGATCCGGCAGCTTGAGGTGAAGGCTGCTTGTCTCAACAACGTCCAGCTTTACGTAGATGTCACTCGTCGACGCATAGCGCACCTCTGTAGGGAGTATTACGCTCTCAAGCCGGAACAAGCCTCCACCAGTTCGGATGTCTGTGACGCTTCCGTGGAAGTTACAGTGGGTGTTGTAGCTACCCCCCTGGAAGACGCCGATGCGGACGCCGTTGACCATTTTCGTATACACGCTGTCCTTGAGGAAGTCCTCACGCAGAAGCATGACGCCGTTCAGTTGCACGTCGACGGAGCCGTAACGAACGATCTCTGTGAGCGCCTGCGCGACGGTCACGGAGTTTTCGGCGCGGGTGAACACAATTCGGGTGCCGTGGACCGGGCCAACAGCCGTGGGTTCGATATTGACATCCTCGGTCCCCAGGAATGCGGCGGTGCTAATGTCAGCGCGACGGCTGTTGCTGTAAACGGTCACGCCGGTATGAATGAGAGAGAAGAAGCCCATACCTGCCGGGTCTTCCGAACGGGCGGTCTCTGCGTCCCAGTTCGAGTCTCCGAGATGCAGCAACTTTGAGAAATCGTCGATGCCGGTCCCGTTGTCCTCAAAGACGATGCGCGTCCATTCGCTGGTCGTTTCGGTTGACACGGCGATCTCGCTGGCGCCGGCGCGTCGGGCGTTCTGGACCAGTTCGATGAAGATGCCGCTGAGGCGGTTCGAAAAGAATCGGTCGACCTTGTTGAGGATATTGGAACTTACGGTTGCACGGATTACAGAGGCGGATGCCATCAGGTGTTCCTTTCATTCCGGCCATGGCCGGGTTGGAGTTTGGTTGCCTCGGCGGAGAGTCGCAGAACAGAAATGCGCCCATATTCTGGGCGCAAGACGGGTTCAAACGGGCGAGTTGTTGGGTATCGAGGCTAGCGCCAAAGAGTGGGCTTCAGGTCTCCGCGAAGATAAAGCGGATGCGATGGTGTCCCATCCTGGCAGAGCTTGAGCACATGCAGCGGGCGGGTTCCACCACGGGAAAGCAGCTTTGCAACATGAGGGCCTCTGTCTCTGAGCGGCTTATCTGGCAAACCATAGGCGAACACAATCATGGCTGCTCGTTCTGCCATTTCAAGCAGGTATTTGTCATTCTCCGGCCCAACGGGGTCCGCCAGAGTGAGGAGCCGTTTCTTGTCAGTGGCTCGGTAGGCGCACGAATTGCCCACCCACAGCGAACCGAAGCCCCAAGCCATTGCGTAGCGACGGCACTTGTAAACCGAAGGGTCGTCATGCCATTTGTCCGCAACGCTCGGATTCATCATTACAACCAACAAGGCCGGCAGAGTGTCGTCCCATGTGCGGCTGAGAGTGTAGCGGTATTCACCGTTAGGTCCGCCGAAGACGGCCGTGGGGCGCAACCCGGGCGAGATGGGAATCAGTGTCTTGCCGCCAACGTGATGGGGCGAACGAACAGTCGTCATGCGGCTACCTCAGCCGCCTCCGCTAGCTGGTCCGTAATCACGACGAAGTCGGCTCGCCTCATAAAGCTTTGAACTTCTTCAAGGTCATTGGTTATTCGATAAGGTGGCAGGCTTTCGAGAAACACTTTACATAGTACGGGTGCTGGATGCGCCGATCCAGCATAACCAACACGCGGGTCCACTACCGGGGGAGACGTCCCCATGAAGCCGTTCGAATGAATGATTATGCCGCCGCGCGTCTTTCCCATAGTTCGTCTCCTTGTGCGGGTGTTTTGGACTTGCGAGCTGCGACCCGTCGCAGGATTTTGGCCCTCCCGTGGCAACGGCGGCAGAGTTTGAGTAAAGCGTCGGGATGGTCGTCCCGTTTTCCGGCACCTCTAACCGTCGAGTTGGGCTACTTTATTGTGTAGCGCGCACCGCGTCCCTTACCGACCTGCAGCAGATAGTGTTGCTCCGCCAGCTTCTTCACGTGCACCTTGATGGTGTTGCGGTTCGCTCCGGTCGTATCCTCGATTTCCTTGACGGTGATCTCGCCGCGCGTCTTCGCCAGTTCCAGTATCTGGCGGGATAGAGCGGGCAGGGACGAGCGAAGCGCCTGTTCCTCTTTCACCTTTGCGGCCAGGTTGTCTTTCTGCTTCGCCATCGTCTTCAGGAAAAACACCAGCCAGGCTTCCCAGTTCTGTTCCTCCTTGCGGATAGTTTGCTGGGTACGGCGCAAGGCGAGGTAATAGCTATCCTTGTTCTGCTCAATCACGCCTTCCATCGAACTATAGGGGACATAGCCGTACCCGGCACGCAGCAGGAGCAGTGTGGTAAGCACACGCGACAGCCTGCCATTGCCGTCCTTGAACGGGTGAATTGCCAGGAACACCACAATGAAGATCCCGATCAGTATCAGAGGATGGTTGCTCTCCTCCTCAACGGACCGGTTGAACCAATCGACGAGGTCCTTCATCCAGCCAGGTGTTTCAAAGGGTGCGGCGGTCTCAAAAACGACGCCCAGGCTCTTGCCGTCGGGTCCGAAGGCCTCGACATGGTTCGTCACCTTTTTGTATTCGCCGCGATGGTCCTGATCCTTGGAGCTGTATTTGAGCAGCACGCCATGCAGTTGCTTGATGTGATTCTCGGTCAAACCGATGGAAGCAAAGCCCTCGAAAATCATGTCCATCGCGTCGGCATAGCCCGCCACTTCCTCCTCATCACGGCTGGCAAACGACTTGGTATGCAGCCCGGAGAGCAGCTTCTCCACCTCCGAATCGCTCAGTTTGGAGCCTTCGATACGGGTGGACGACCCTACGCTCTCAATCGTGGCGATCCGCCGGAGGGTAGTCAGCTTTTCTGGGGCGAGGGTCTCAATAACCTTCCAGCGCCCTTTGAACTCATCGATTTCGGCGATGAGTTTGAGGATTTCGGGCGTAATCGTGATGTTCTTGATGCTGTGCATAGCTGATACCCATTTTCACCCATTGTTAGCCATTTTTCACCCAAAGGCAAGGAATATCCATTTTCACCCGTTTAAAGCCATTCAATATCCGATGGCGGGAATGCGCTTGAGCTCTCAGAAAACGATAAGGCTGGCAGTCCAGCAGGCCATGGAGAAAGGAAAGATCGCCAAGGTTGGCGGCGTATGCCCACGAGCCGCGCTGCTTTGAACCGGCTCATTGCTCCCGGTAATGCTTCTGTGACCCTTCAGACCCTCACCAGAGGCGCGTGCGCTGTTGGCCGTGGCCTCCGCATTGAGCTGGTCTAAAGCATCCCGGGCAGGACGGGAATCAGTGTCTTACCGCCAGGATCATGGGAGGAGCGGGCAGTCGTCATGCTGTCATCTCAGGCGCCGCCGCGCACTGATGCTTGGGAATCACAACGCTGTCGGCTACCCCCATGAATCTTCGTATGTCATCAAGCTCATCGGTTATTTGGTAAGGTGGCAGGCTTTCGAGAAACACTCGACCATAGTACGGGTGCTGGATGCGCCGATCGAGCATGACCAATACACCACGGTCGGACGTAGACCGGATGAGCCTGCCAAACCCTTGTTTGAGGGCAAGAGCGGCCTTGGGAACCTGATAGTCGAAGAATCCGCTGCCTCCGCTATTCTCGATTGCTTTCACGCGCGCCTGGAGAACGGGGTCGCTCGGCACAGAGAAGGGGAGCCGGTCGATAATCACGCAACTCAGTTGCTCGCCTTGAACGTCGATACCTTGCCAGAACGACGAGGTGCCAAAGATGACCGCGTGGGGCGTTGTGCGGAACTGGTAGAGAAGTTCATTCCTCGTCATGGTGCCATGCAGTAGTAGCGGATACGGGAGGACGTCTTTCAGCGCCAAGTGCATCTTCTGCATCATCTCGTAGCTGGTGAACAGGCAGAAAGCACGCCCCTGGCAGATTCGAAGGACCTCCGCGATGTGCGCCTTTGCGGAGTCAAAAAAAGCGTCATCGCGCGGATCAGGTAGGTCTTTTGGCACATACAACAACGCTTGCTTCGGATAGTCGAAGAGAGATGGGACGATGATCTCGTCGGCCTCGGCGATTCCGAGCGCCTTCCGCACGTGAGAGAAACCTTTTTGGACGGCGAGGGTAGCCGAAGTAAGGACTGTCGTATCGTACGTTTCGAACACGCTGACAGCCAGAATTTCAGAGACGTCTATCGGTGTTGCCTGAATGAATGTGTTCAGAGCTGTTCCATGGGCCGCCAGACGCCTCTCAATCCAGAAGACGGCCGAGTCGGATGTTGATTCCACGAGATAGCGAAGCTCTGAGAAGAGTTGACCCGCTCTTTGGACAAGCGAGGTGACGGACTCATCATCCTGCGCAACCGACTTGAGAACCCTATGAAGAAGCTGCAGGGCTGACAAAACGCCCGAATAAATCTCGTTCCGCACAACGATAAACTCTGGCCGGCCGTCGAACACTATTCGAGACGGCTCTTTCTTTCCCGGCATTGCGGCCCACAGTAAGGCGAATCGATCTACAACCGTTCCGGCCACCTTGGCGACCTCGGCTCGCCTGTCCGCGTCACTCGTGCCCTTGCGCACATCTGTAATGAGACCCTCTACTCTGCGGTTGCTTACGGAAACGCCAAAGCAATCTGACGCAATATGCTCTAACTCGTGCGCTTCATCGAAGACTACAGCGCAGGCAGCGGGCAGAACCGCAGCGTCCGGAGCCTTCATCTTGATTTCGAGGTCGGTAAAGAAGAGGTGATGGTTGATGATAACTATGTTGCTCTCAGCCGCGCGCCGTCGCATCTCCGACACACAGCAGTCGAGAAAATGAGCGCAGTCCTTGCCAACGCAGGCGTCTGTGCGGGCGTCTATTCTGCCCCAGAGAGTGCTTTTCTCAGGCAACGCCGCAATCTCCGCCCGATCGCCGGTTTCCGTTGTCTTGGCCCACTCCTCGATGATCTTGAAGTGAAGGGCTTCCGCCCCTGAAAGCGACACCGGGTGAATGTCTTGGAGTTTCTGGCGACAGAGGTAGTTGCTTCGACCCTTCATGTAGCAGATATTGAGAGGCCCGAGAATTGACTCAAGAAACGGGACATCCTTGTAAAACAACTGCTCCTGCAGGCTCTTGGTCCCAGTCGACACAATGATTCGTCTCCCGGTGATAAGGGAGAAGCGTAACGAAGGATAGAGGTAGGCGAGAGTCTTGCCGGTCCCGGTCCCCGCCTCCACGACCAGGTGCGAGCCCTCAATGAGCGCCTTCTCAACGTATAGTGCCATCTGTAGTTGGCCCGGGCGAAACTCAAACTGGAGTCCGCTGGCGTGCGCGAGTATCCCGGTCGGCGAAAAGAACTCCCCCACGCTGGGTAGCGTGATCTGAGTCCGAGCTAGTCCGCCGTCCTGTTGCTTCATCTCTAAAATATACCACCGCCATCTTTCGGAATTACGGGACGACCTCTGGTACAGTCCATTCCATACCGAGAAGCCGAGCACAATCGTGCCCAATGAGCCACCAGCCCAAGTCGCCGTCGGAGGGAAGGTAGCGCCCAAGATCGTCCGGGTGAACAGCTTTCATATCGCGGGTCACATATACGCGGCGCACCGGCTTGCCAGGATCGAGGTCTTTCTGACACTTCACACAGAATCGTTTTGTGCGGGGTTTACGCCTCGCGTCGTAGTCGATAAACTCTTTCCGAATCGGTGTTTCTTGGGCCAATTTTCCTCCCACCGTCAACGGTATTCTTGCGTGGCCTGACGGCTGTGGTATCTGCTTTGGATGTAGAGAGTTATGCCGAATACAGCGCCAATTGAGGTATAGTGACAATCATCTACCTTCGGGTCCGGCTTGGAATCTCCGGACCCGGAACTGATCGAGAGAATATGGCCGAAGTCTGCATTGTCTGTGAGGGTTCGGGACTGCGAATCGTACAGGAGAATGGGCGCCAGGTGGCCCGGTCCTGCGAGTGCCTCCTCGTGCGCCGCGCTGCGCGTATGCTCGAACGCGCACGGATACCCAAACGCTACGAGCACTGCTCACTGGACAGCTACGAGAGTGCATTCCGCGGAGTCAATAAGACGCTCACCGCAGCGCATATGAGGGCGCGAAAGTTCGTTGAGGGTTACCCCATCGAAAGTGGTGGAACTGGGTTACTGCTCACCGGCTCGATCGGCGTAGGCAAGACGCATCTTGCCGTCGGCATCCTTCAAGCCGTGATCGCGGAACGTGGCGCCTCCGGTCTCTTCTGGGACTATCGCGAGCTGCTGAAGGAAGTCCAGAACAGCTACAACCAAGGCGTCCAGGCGACCGAGATGGAGATACTTCGCCCCATCTGCAATGCGGAGGTCCTTGTACTGGACGAACTCGGCGCGGCGAAGCCGAGCGAATGGGTGTGGGATACCGTGGCACAGGTACTCAACTCGCGCTACAACGACCGTCGTACCACCATCATCACCACAAACTACGCAAACATCGCCCCGCTGGGCGTCGAGCCGGGCTCAAACGGACAACTCCGAGCCTCGATGCGCGAAGAGACGCTGGGCGACCGTATTGGCGAACGTATGCGCTCGCGACTGCAAGAGATGTGCCTGGTGGTGGAGGTGCAGGGAGAGGACTTCCGCCAGAAGATCAAGCGCGCATCCTTTGCTTAGAACAAAGTGAGTCGCCGAGCCTGATTAACAGTGAGTTTTCGGCAAGGGTGCGAAGCATTTTTGTTTGAGAGTGCGCCCGCTGCCGGCGAGTGTATCGGTACGGGTCGCACTGTCGGCGGATGCGGCGCTGGATCGAACAACGGGCTGCTACCCCACAGGCATCTTAACTCAGCGCGTGATCTCATGACCGGGTCGGGGCAGGATAATCGGACCCTGGGGCGTTTTTCAGGACCGATCCAGGACTCTAGTGCGTTTCCAAGGACGCGCAGTTGAGATAATTCATAGAAGCGAACCTCTCTCAGTCCACTGGATGCAAAACATCCGCTGTCGAAATTATCGTTATCGACCTTGCGCCTCGTGTAAGCGCAACGTACAACTCCTTCTTTGAAAGGCACGCTGCATCAAGAACGATGGCATGATCGAACTCAAGACCTTTGACAAGAAGAGTTGTGCCGATCAGCTTTCTCCGGCCAAGAGGACGGCCTTTGTGCCGAAATTCAGCTTGGTATTCTTCGGCCGCCTGTATGAATGTCAGGTGGGGACGGAGCGCATGTTTGCGTAATACACCCATGGTGCGATTGAAAAGATCGGCGCGCGTGATTCTCACTCCGTCTATGCATTTGACCGCAGAAAGAAAATGCGCCAGATTGCACGAGGAGGGAGCGGCGAGGTAGGCATTCGCAGCTTCAGCAGCTTTCTTGTTGCGCGTGCTTTGGCTAATACCGGTATGCTCACCACGCAACGTCGCGGCAGGCAGGTTCAGCTCTACAGCTGTCATGCATTGTTTGGCGAATGCGACAGCTCCCTTCAGTTTCGCGCGATTTGTTCGAGCGTCCTCAATCTTCTCCACGAAGGAGAAGAGCGCCTTGCCTTCAATCTCTTCGATCGAAGAGAACGCTCCCGCTAGATTTCTGGCGAGGACATGACATTTGGCCTTGTACTCCTGGCTCCCCTTGTGTATGGCGATTGCGGTCTCATCGGGGCCGCATCGAAGGTAACGGCAGGCATTTGCCTGGATTCGAAATAGGCTTTGAGCATCCGCAGATTTGAAGGTAACGCCGTGCGGCAGGTCTCGCGCCAAATTCACTGGCTGCCCCGCCTCGAGGTTGCGGCGCACATCGGCCAACCAAGTGCCAATCGCGGGCGATCCAGTCCGGATCCAACGATGTGGCGTAAACATCTGACCAAGAGAGACGACTGCCGAGAAGATGTCCCGGCCCCAATCCAGTTGTTCTTCGTTAAAGTCAAAGATTCCTTGTAGCGGGTCGCCCAGCAGGCGACAAGGCAAGTCACGTGCGAGCTTGAGCACTAGATTGTGTTGCGCAATTGAGCAATCCTGGTACTCGTCCACATAAAGGCCGCTGTACGAGGCTTTCAGTATCCGACGGACGAAATTGAATTCAAGCAGCGCCGAGCACTCCCTATACAGGCCGCACCAATCGTCACCGGTGGGACGCTCGATGGCCCATCGCGATGTCGCTGGATACGAGAGAGACAGACGGAGCGCCCAACTGGCAATCGTATCAATCCGAAAACAACGGGAAGACACTTTGAGGTCCCGCATTTTGCGGCGCAACTGGTTGACTCCAGCGTATGTATGGGTAAGTACAAGCTGTCTCCTGTCGGTTCGTGAAACAGCCTCGGCTATGAGATGCGTCTTCCCGAATCCGGCGGGCGCAACGACGTACCCGATACCTCGATTTGCGGCCAAAATCTCAGAAAGCTCAGGCACAGTCTATCCAGGCGCGCACGGCGTCGATTTTACGAACAAGGTCCGTACTCTGAATTGCGGTATCGCCAAGATACGTAAAGATTGCATCTGCGAGTTGTTCCCCCCAATTTATCCGCTTGAACCAGCCGCAGTCTTTTGCTGCCTTTCCAAGCGCCACTCTTAAGGCCAAATGATCCGTCCATGTAGTAGGGTCACGTTGGAACCCGGGTCCGTATTGAGATTGAACCTGATCAATCAATTTGTTCCGATTGTTGTGGATTGCGGAAGCCGCGTTGAACACGGCGAGGGCAGCAGGCCACGGAACATCGGCGAATATGCGAGATTCGACGCATAGACCCTCGTCCCAAATTGTGACTGTCACCCCTATATCGCGAAGAGTTTCTGCATCTGTGTTCGAGAATTGTGCAGGGGCATCACCATCAGCGAGGACACTGACACAGTAAGAAAGCTGTTTTAGACCTTTTGCAGCCTCTTTGATTTTCGCTGCTCCCTGAGCGTCGAGGAGCGCTATCCCCTGATACGCGAATGAACTCTTCGTGTTCGCTGCCCAGTGCTTGTCTAGTCCACGCAAAAAGCCGACCTCTGTTGCTCCCTCGCAGACAATAATCTTCGGCGCCAAGAATGCTTCGGCTCCTGACCTGATCTTGCCCTGGATTGACTCTGCGATGGAAGGCTTATTTGCTGCAATAACCTCCGTTTTGCCGTCATTGCTGTGAACAATATAGAGATCATTTACTGTTAGCTCTCGCAGAACAACCGGGGAATGCGTGGTGAGGAAATATTGGCCGGTCGTATCTTGCTTGAGATGATGAAGCAAGCGGGCGATCCGATGAGGTTCGAGCCCAATTTCTACCTCATCGAAGAGGGTTACGTGGGGAGCGTGAAGGTTGTTCTTCTGAAGTCCCGTCATGAGCATTCGCTTCGAGCCAAGCCCAAGCTGACGAAGAGGCATTTCGCCGTCATGCAAAGCCAACGCACCAATTCGAACATTGATGGCTTCGGAGTCAAGTTGCGCCTTGTATTGGGACGCCACTTTGACTCCAAGGTCTCTGGCGGTCTGCTCTGTGGTCCTTGCCACTTCATCAAATCTGGTCAGTTGGTCAGCACGACAAGTCTCCAGAGCGGCTTTCGCCGCCCTGCCTGCATCGGCGAGGGAAGAGGAGATGGTCTCGTCGCCGGTGAGGTAGCTTAGGAGCGAACCGCGGGACCATGTGAGATGACGGTCTGTAACCGTGCCGATCAGGCTGACCGCAACCCTGGCTCGATCAGCCACTCTAAACGGGACCCCTTCGTCATCGTGATCTCTCATCACCCGCCACGATGGTTCTAGGTCGCGTCCAACGGAGAGGCAGACGTGGAGTGCGTCCTCCATTCCCTCCACTGGTTCCGACTGGCCACAAAGGGATTCGGTATTCCAGCCGCAAAGCCAATGACCGTATGTAGCTAGGTCCCGGTACTCCTCAGGAATATCGCCGATGGTGACTTCGATCCTGATCTCGTTTTCCGGAGCGCATTGATAGAAATCCGCATCATCAAAGACCAGATTCCATTGCGGACAAAAAGCCCTTCGGAGGGCCTCAAGTATCGTGGATTTTGTGGAATCGCCTCGGCCGATAAGGCAGAACAAGGGGCTATCGGGAAGCGACCACTCCATCTCACGGATACCACGAAAGTTTTTGATGGAGAGGTGACGCACGCGCATACTTCCCACCTGGAGCTTCCTGGCTCAGCTTGCCACTTGAATTTCCTTCAGATTACTCCTCAAAAGTCGGCATCGCGACTGGAATCTCATGACGGAGTCCGGGATCGAAGGTTACCGTCGCAATGGGCGTTTACCGTTACTGATCCGGATAGGTTTCGGTCTGCGCGCCAGCTGAGAAAGAACAGGTAACCGGATTCCCGAAACGCGGGCTGTCCTTCTCGGGCGAAGATCGCCGGTCAAATTTAATTAAGTGTAGTTTCCACCCGAGATTAGCTGATCAGCTGCAAAAAATGATCTCCCTTTAATTCGTGTACCTCTCTCCCATGCGCCTGCAGATGTTTGATTTCCGCGTCGGTGAGGTTGGTAAAGATGATGACCTGAATCTGAGTTGCCGTCGGAAGGCCCGCCAAGAGAAAGCGCACGAAGAGCTCTCGGTGCTGGGGGTCGGGATTCTGCTGGAGTGGTTCGTCCAAAAGCACAAAGCCAGGATGATATCCCTTAGTCGCCTCGGCCGTTACTGCCAATGCCAAGGTGTAGGCCGCTACCAGGCGAGCCTGGTCACTTGCGGAGCCGATGGCTCGCAGCCGACGTCCATCCAGATATGGCGTGTATAGATTGTCCAGATAGAACTGACCGGGGTTTGGGGACTTAAGGGCCATATGCCCTAACGCCCGTAGGTACTGAAGCAATGTTGTCGAGAACTGTTCAACCCTAAACTTTCGATCGGTGTCAGTGCCGGCGGGGACCGTAGACTGTTTTACGCCTGCCACCCATGCATTGACTTGTTTCTGTAGGGACTCGATTTCGCTTTCCACATCCTGAAGTCGTTGGTAATCCCGCTCAGCTGAAGACAGGTCTATAGCCAGTTTTGCCATTTGTTCGCGGGCGGGGCTGGTGCTCTGCGTGACCACCCTCAAGGCGCTTTCGGCGGTGCGGAGTTCATCATCCGCCGATGCCAGCTCTGCAGTCGTCGTGACTATGGCTCGCTCAATTGCGCTCAAATTGTCGAGCATCATTATTCTGTCCCTGTCCAGGGCTTGGACATGGGCTTCCACGGACTCCTCTGATTGCTGCTGAAGCGAAAAGGTTTCGGCATTTAGGTCGCGGTGGCAGGTCGGGCATTCCACGACCTCCAACCTACCGACGTGCGACTTCTTATACCTTAATAAATCGCTAGCTGACTTCAGTTTGTGTTGGATCGTAAATGTCAATTGCTGGGCATTCTCCTTTTGGAGCCTTAGGGTGTGTAGTTGCTTGCTTAGCTCGTTCCTCCGCGTTTTGAGATCAATTGCGGCTTGCGAGGCTATGGCCGGCACTGAATCGTCATGGCCCACGTCGCCCTTAGTCAACAAAATGCGGAGATTCTCGGTTCTCTCGATGTTGGCCCTCTTGCTGCGAGCGATGTCCACATTGGCTTCCCTCAGGAGAACTTCGGATATTGAGGGTCCGCTCCACCGTTTGAGGATGCTTGCGACTGTGCCGGATCCGGACCAGGTAATGTCCCAGCCGAAGCGCAGCAACGCGCTACGGACTCGATCAGCTATCGAGTGTGCCTCATCTCGGAGCGATTGATCCCTCTGCTCGGACTGCTGTAATGCAAATCGCTGTCTGATGGACTCGATGGCACCCAATAGGTATTCGACTGCTGTTTCAGCAATCTTCTGTTGTCCATATCGGCTGATTTGTAGTGCTTGAATATTCGTCCAACCTTCGGCCTGATCGATATAAAACAGAGGCGCTAAATTCTCTAGATATATTGATGCCTCTCCCCGGAAGGTACTCACCTTCTCTCGAGGCCACTCCATCCACTCAAATAAGAAGAACTGCATCCCGCCCGTGGGGTCCTGCATTGTTTCGAGGCGGGTGTTTAGCCTGCTTGATTTAGTTTTGCCGGAAGCTGACGTCTCGATCACGTCGATGACAGAGGCGTCTCCCTTTATGGCGCGCCACAGCTGCAATTTTCGTCCGTCAGTGTGCTTAATGAAGAGCCCCGCGCGCGAGGTGATGACTAGGTGTTGGACCCCGTCTCCAAAATCCAGTCTCTCTCGAGCGGCCTCTGGGAAGCAGAGCGGCTGATTGTCCGAGATTCCAAAGATAGGCTCGACGGCAAGGCACCAAGCGATTGCGGTAGCCGTGAGGGATTTGCCGTAGTGGTTCCGGCCGGAAAAAATCTGCAGCCCGTTGCCAAGCTTCAGTTCGCCTGCGTACGCGCCAGCCGTAGACAGGCCATTAATCACGATCTGTTCAATCTCAATCATGACCCCTCCAGCATTTCGTTTGTCATCGTGATGGCGGAAAGTTCCTTCAGTACCTCGAGCTCAGCCGTAAATAATGAGCTTTGGAGCGCTGTTTCATAGATCCTGCGAATCAAGGGTGTTGCGCCTTCAAGGAGATGAGACGCCCCCCTGACTAGCGAGCCCCGCGCGACCAAGAAATCGATGACGTCATCAAACATTGTGTCGGCTAGGTAACCCCTCCGGAGGTGTTGGGGGACAAGCAGCGAGGCCTCATGGTCCCGCCTTGAGTTGCTCCAACTGCGTATCACTGGCAGCAGCCATGGGCGCTGGGATATGAATTGGGCGAGTTTGAGTTGCCCTGTGCGAACCCGCCGCACGTCCGGAGTGAATGGTTTCGAATTCACTTGGAACGCCAAGGCCACAAGAGCAATGCGATAATCGAGGTCGTAAACAGACGACGGCGCAAGTCTATCGACGTCAATGACCGGCTTGGCATACCCTGACAAGAGGCCTGCCAGCCGACTTAGTGGACTATTAGTTCTGGGCATTGGAGGCACTCTGTATTTCCCACCGAATTGGGCAGTCCCCTATCAGCGCTGCCACCTCTCCGTTACAGACATCGGCCGTTAGATCTCCAAACCAGTGCTCTAGGGATGGCCCTAATATCTCTTCCGCGAGCTCGCCGGCCCTTGAAATCTCGTTCCAAGGCTCGTCGGATTCGGTCATCAGCTTGTTAATCCTGGATAGAAGACGACGTTTTCCTCGGTCGAGGGCGCGATGAATGTTGGCGGCAGCGTCGCTTAAGTCCTTCTCCGATGCGAGCGCGAATCTCCAGTCCGTCTTGAAGTCCTCAGCCATTTCGTCTATCGCGCGGTCGTGTCCCGGCCGGATTTGCTTTAACAGGGCGATTTTCGAGTCAAAGGTGCTCGATTTCGAATTCGGAAGGTCCATTTTGCCCGCGGCTTCATTCAAGCGCTCGAATAGCATCTGGCGATTGACGAGGGCGAGCGTTAGCTCGTCGATATGATGCTCTTCAGCTAGTTGTTGCGGGCCGTCCAATACCAGAGTTGCCTCGCTCCAAACGAAGCGACACTGGCTCGCTAACTTGTAGCGATTCAACGCGCTTTGCAGCCGTCCGAGGGCTTTATTGCTTTCAAACCGATTCACAATGAGTCGAATGTGTCGGATCTTGACATCTTTTCCTAATACGCTCGCTAGCTCTTTGTTTGGGACATGCTGGAGTTTGGACTTTTGAGCTTTTTTTTGCGCGCCTATCGTGGCGGGAGGCGCTGGCTCAGTGGATGTTCCCTGCGCATCCCCAGCGTTCTTCGACGCCTCCTTTAGTTCGAACAGGCGACGCAGATCCTTTTGAAATTTGTCGACGATCATTGACACGTAGTCGTCTTCAGACTTTGCGGGATCAAGCTCGAATCCATAGCAGCAATATCCAACCTCCCCGTTATGAGAGTAGCCGTCCAGTCCGCCGTCACCGTCTTTGACCGGGATCTTCTGGAAGCTGGGGATCGCACTCCGAAGGCGCGTACAGACGGCGTCCTGAAAGGGCGTGCCAGTGAGCTTTTCGAGTGCTGACGCAAACTGCTCAACAAGGGACATAGCGCTCTAGCGAAAAGGAATGAGGTAAGGGTAACACAACGTAGGGACCCTCGGTCATGAGGCGTTTTGATTTGAGGGGCATTCGCGGATACCCCCAGTGCGGAGGCCCCACCGGGGTCCGTCTGTGCGCCTCGTCCAGCAGATCGGTCCCGAGTCGGCTAAGCGGTTCCTATCGGCGCACAGGGAGGTGCCTGCGGCCGCATAACCCCGAGGAAGAGGCATACGGGAGGAACGGTAGCCGCGTTAGCGTAGGGTGCCGGACCCTGGTCGGTTGCATAGCACTGCAGCATCAAGCTAGATAGAATGAGGAAAGGCAGCTCCCACAAGATGGTCCCATTTGCGTCGGCTACTCCCTTGAATGCTGCTGCATCGGTTTCGATGAGCTAGGCCCAATGCCGTTTCTGCTGAGCAATGCTTCTGACGAGTTGAAGGCCTCGGTTCAGGCTATTGAGGATCGAGCCGACGAATGCTACAAGCTTTTGCGCCTGCTGAAGAGACCGGCCAACGAAGCGAGGTGGGCTTTGCTGACCGCCATGGCTCTTCAATTGGAGACGATTCAGGAGCGGTCCGGGGCCAACAGTCCACGCCACAAGATCAGAATGGTCACGCTGGATCGTTGTACGTGCGGGTTCAAATTCATCGCTGAACATGGCAAGCCGCCATCCCGTCTTGCCGGGAAATTCACCTGGCATGGATCGCTTGTCGAGGACGCTAATCATGCCCTCCATGTGACGGACTTGTACACCCACTTTCTGAACGTATTTCCGATGTGGCACAAAGGGCACGAAGAAGTAGACCTGCAGCCGGATGGACGTGTCCGGTTCTACATACCACGGGATTCTCCAAGGCAACGACAAGTCATCGCTTTTCAGCAGGGCTATCGGCCCAGAGGAAGTGAAATCACGTACCCGTACACCGGGCCCCCGAAGCCCGAGTCTCCGGAAGCCATGAAGCTACTCGCCGAGCTTTACCAGAAAGCGCGGCCTGACGGGAGCGCGAAGAAGTTCTCTTACGAGCCTTCGCGGGAACTCATTGAGGCATTGCGGTCGAAGTACCAAGACCGCCTCGACCAAAACTTCAGGCACCCCGACACGTTCCAGCTCAGGGGATACACGCTGGGCGAATTCAAGTCGTTTTACATCGCGCTGCTTATCCTGTGCTCGATTCACGAATATATCTGTTACCCGTTCAACAAGGCGGGTCAGCCGATCCCCGTTTCCTCCCTGGTGATGGTAAAGACCCGTCCAGCGTGGGCAGCGAAGTTGAGCAAGATCTCGGGTCTGTCGAAGGACCTCTGCGCAACCATCATTGAAGACCTCCTCCTCGATCCGGTGGCCCAACCTGGCGCCAGCATGTGCATTCACCCGTTCGTGCCGCTGGATGGATTTGCCCTCGCGGTAGCTCCGCAGTTTCCTCTCGCGAGTGCCGTCGACGACAACGTCCTTCGTTCCTACTCGTATATGTATCCCGCGCTCTTCTCCGCTCAGAATACGGAGAAGGAAGCGGTTATGAGAGAGAGAATCAGAGACGCGTCTCCTCAATTCCGGGTGGAGCACTCGATTGAGCTGCCGGACAAGACAACGGAAATCGATGCGTTGCTGTCGGACGAGGCCTCGTCCACGGTTGTTTTTGCGGAGCTGAAATGGATTCGCAAGCCTAACAGGACGCTTGAACGGATTGCGCGCGACAAGGACGTGGAGAAAGGGCTGAGCCAGCTCCGACTGATCCAAGCGTACGCGCGGAAACATCCTGACTTTCTCATGAAACGTGGGAAGCTTCCGTGCAGTCTCAAGGACTACACGAATGTTCATTGCCTGCTCGTGGTCTGGGATCATTGGTTCTGGATCGAGCCGCAGAATGGAATCGCCATTGTCCATTTCGACGCTCTGATTCCAGAACTCAAGAAAAGCACAAACCTTCAGAGCTTGGTCACCGATCTGCTCAGCTACGACTGGCTGCCTGTCGAGGGGAAAGACTTTCGTGTCCAGTATGCGGCGGCGGCCGTCAACGGCGCCGTCCATGAATCTTCGATCTTCAGTCCTGCAAGCGAGAACAGGGCGATTCTCTGAAGTCTCTCTGACCCAAGACCGGCAAGAGGTTCCGCGGCTTACCCTCTGTGCCAAGATGAGTGAGACAAGTAGACCCTGGACAATTACTGTAGGGCGGGAAAAGAAATCTCACATTGATCAGCACAAGCAAGACGAGCACTTCTTCCGCCGAGTATAAGCGCTCCATCCTGGACCAGGCCGATGCCGCCCAGTGAGTCGGCGCCATGACCGAGCCGGAACTGGAGAATGAAGCACACTGCGGCGTTTCCCGATACCGACACCAAACTCCTGAGCAACTACCCGTTTGCTAGGGGCGGCTAATGCTGTGTGGAAGCTAATAGCGGCTAGGACGATAGAACCTTTGTGACGGAAGAAGATCCTGATCTCCCCCGTCCGGATCCTCTTCCACGCTTCTAAGTTCGTCGTGGTCGGATAGAGAATCGCTCCAAAGAACCGTCAGCGTACGTCCGTATTCTCCGAGGCCAATTGCCTCTTCATTGAGCGCCTGATCGCGTTCAGCATGGAACCACTCAGCAAGAGATGCCTCTCCTGACATACGTCTACTCATTCGGACATTCGCCTCATCCGAGTTAAGTAAGGCGGTCGTGGATTTTGGTGGGATGCCCGCTCCTCGCCTTGGCCAAGTCAGATGATAGCTCAGCCTCATAGCATCGGACATGACTGCAAAATTGACCTTATCGCCAGTGGAACATAACACCGCTAGGGGCTGAGTCGAAAGCTTTGCAAGCCTAATGGCTGTCGCTGTGAGGGATGTATGGCACAGGCAAGCTAAACCTTCGATGGCACTGATACCTTCGCCGGCGTCTTCGATTGCACGTTGAAACGCGGACTTGGGCATCAGCAGTCCTGCCGCGAACGCATCCGCTTCCCGCTCATATGTGTCCGACGACAAGAAACCGCTTTGAGACTGATGACGCATTTGGCCGTTTGCAAAAAGATGTGACACATGGCCATCCATAAAGTAGTGCCCGAGTTCGTGAGCTACGGTAAATCGTTGAAATCCTTCACTAGGAAAGCGGGTACTGTAGAGAATGCCGAAGTTGTCACCTACCTTCATCATGCATCCGGAGATTCCTAATCCCAGCGAGCTATTCTCTTGGCAGGCGATGTCTTTGCGAGCAGCGATTTCGAAAGGATCGATCGGCAGATCCAGTATTTCGAGATCCCTCAAAACCTCGGCAGAACGCAGCTCTGCTTTCCAACCCGGCTCGATCGCCATGCTTCCTCCTATTTCCGTTTCCTCGCGAGCATTTCGGCGAAGGATGTCAACGTCTCTAAATCTTGCTGCGACATCTTCTGAGCGTGGCGAAAAAGCTGATCAGCGACCTCGCCTTGGAGTTGCGGATCATCCACACGTCCCAGTAGGTAGTCGGTTGTAACCTCCAAAGCCGTGGACAGGGCTTTCAGATTGTCGAA
>Ga0116110_1000777_pt1 | contig 17918 bp, 14 predicted proteins | sample June2015DPH_8_50_FD_89719 | JGI IMG/M metagenome (GOLD analysis project Ga0116110, IMG submission 89719) | Peatland microbial communities from SPRUCE experiment site at the Marcell Experimental Forest, Minnesota, USA - June2015DPH_8_40 | ecosystem: Environmental > Terrestrial > Soil > Wetlands >...
AGAGCGATATCGCGCCCGTCGCGGATAATATGCAGAAAAAGCGCGTTGGGAATGCTCGCCTTCAGCCGCTCCATGTGAAGAACATTGTCGGGATTGTACGCGGCCCACCGCGGGACTCCCTGACTCTCGGCGACCGCATCCATGACCACGCGGATGATATCCCCGCCGTTGTGGCATTGGTTCAGGATGCGCGAAGACAACTGATTTTCATCCAAGCCAGTGCGGCGAAAACCTTCACTGCGCAGCCAGGTTCGGAGGAGCTTTTCGCGATTTCTGCGGCGCTCCATCGAACCATACCGCGGGATCAGCGTCTCATAGACAGGCAGGGAACCGCGGTAAATTGCAAAATCGCCCGCGGAGAGCAGCATGTCATAGAGGAGATTTGTTCCCGAACGGTGACAGCCGATCACGAAGACAGGACTGCGTTTGCGGTCGCTTGGATTCTCGATAGCCAACAATCAGAAGTTTACCATCATGCCAGTCGGGAAAGTTACGGGGTGATGAAAGTCGCCAAGTTACGAGAGTTACCTTGCAGCTCGACTCGGGCGAGCGCCGCGTCGATGAACGAATGAAGCCTGGTGCTCAGACTTTTTATCTTCAAACCCTCGATCCTCAAACCCTGGGCCCAGGTCCTCCGGGCAGCGTATTGGCCGACTGCGCGCCGATTTCGGAAGCACCGTCATACTTCCCCGTCAGGTCATACCAGCGGACGCGCAACATCTCTTGAAACATGCGCGCCCCATCCGCCAGCGGATGAATCCGTGTTCCGCCGCAGTGTCCCCAAAGCACTGGTACTTCCTGCACGCGGAACCCAAACTTGCGCGCCAGGAAAAGAATCTCCGGATCGAAGCCCCAGCGCTCGATGCGCTGCAGCGGCAGAATCGTTTGTGCGGCCCGGCGGGTGAAAGCCTTGAAGCCGCATTGTGTGTCTTTGAATCGCAGCCCCAGAATGATCCGCAGCAATCCATTGAAGATTCTTCCAAAGAGCTGTCGATGCAGCGATTGCCGCTGGGTCTGCAACTCCGTCCGCAACCAGCGCGAGCCAATGGCGATGTCCGCCCCCGCCGCCAACGCCTGCAATAACTTCGGCAGCTCTTCGATGGGCGAAGACAAATCCGCGTCGCTGAACGCCACCACCTCGCCCCGAGCATTCAGCACGCCGTGGCGCACACTATAGCCCTTGCCCCGGTTGCCGGGATTCTCCAACAACCGTACTGCCGGATCTTTTTCCGCAAACTCGCGTACGATCTCCGCTGTGTTGTCGCGCGACCCATCGTTCACCACGATCACTTCCGCATCCCATCTCTGCTGGCGCACGAATCCCAGCACCTTCTCCAAGGTTGCTCCCAGGCGTTCGCCTTCGTTGTAAGCGGGGATGACGATGCTGTACTGAATATTCTTCAATCTGGATTTGCCGATTTTACACTCATCCCCCTGCTCGCGACATGCGAGGTTGGTATGTACTGACCGCCGCTTTTGAGTCAAAATAGAGATTCGCGAGGAAGCCAGTTCCAGAAAAGAGCAACGACCCCCGATTTTTCCGGAGAAATCATCAGCATGAGCGAAACGACGCAGATAGAGGACACGCCGAAGAACCGCTCGCGGTACGCCTGGGCGTTGATCGCGGTGGGAGCGCTGTTGCGGGTCGTGTCGTTCTTTTTTTCGGACAATAGCGGCGGGGACGCGGGCGCGCATGTCGAACTGACCGCCATTTGGCTGCAGCATCCTACCGTAAAATTTGTCTTTGCTGTTTACCCGCCGGGTCATTTCTGGTTGATTGGGTTGTCAACGCTGATGGTGCATGATGTGCTTACGGCCGGGCGGTTGTTGAGCCTGGTCCTGGGAATCGCTTCGTTGATTCTCGTCTGGAAGACGGCGCGCCTGCTGTACGGCATGTGGGCCGGGCTGTTATCGCTGGGCGTATTCTCTCTGTACAGCTTGCATATTGGTTACAGCACCACCTCGTCGGCGGAAGTCAGCGCCGTGTTCTTTTGCTTAGCCGGAATATATTTCTTTTTTCGATATTTTCAGAGTGGCGCTGACAAGATCTGGCCTCTGGCGATCTCGGGCGCTTGCTTTTCGGTCGCGCAATCGATCCGCTATGAGCCTTGGGTCCTGTTCGCAGGTTTGTTCGTGATCCTGGTCGTCCTTCTGCAGGTGCAACCCGTTCGGCGGCCATGGGGAGATTCGCTCCGGCCGGTACTCGTCTTCGGGATCACAGGAGGAATATGGCCGGTGTTCATCCTGGCTTATGCCTGGCAACGGTTCGGCAATCCCCTGTACCTGGTGCATTTGAACCAACTTGCGGCGATCACATTTATGGCGGCCAATCCGATATCGCGGATTCACCAACTGGCGCTTCCACCTTCAGTGTTGCTCTTAACTCTGTCGCCGTTGGCAGTGGTGGGCGCAGTTTGTGGCTTGGCAAAGTCGTTCTCATCCTCATTGCGCCTCCCCTGCGCCTTTGCGAGCCTTACGATATTCCTTGGCTTGTTTTACGCCTATGAGTTTTCGACAGGCGGGATGCTGGCGGTGGCGAGGTATACGCTGATTCCAGGTACGATGCTTGCCATCGTCTCTGGATACGGACTAGAGGAAATATGTGAGAAGCTGTTTCCGAACAGAATAGGTCTGGCGCACAGCGCCATCTTTGGTTTGCTTTTTCTGAATTTGGTCGCTGTGCTGGCGATGAGCGACCTGCCCAATCGCTATGCAGAGAAGTTTGCCTCTATATCCCCGCGTCTCCGGTATCAGGAAAGGATTCGATTGGTCGGAGAATACCTGCGCAGCCATATGAGGCCCGACGATGCCGTCGTCGTCGACAATTACAATGCCGAGTCGGATATAATCGCCATCGCTGCGGGACTTCCAATCATCCCGGGCAAGCGCGCCTACCTCCTAAGCAAGAAGTACACGATGAGCGTGGACGACTACATCAACGCTGAGCACCCTCGATTCCTCGTGTACGCTGAGAGAGGAACACTGCAGCATTCGTTCCAACTCCCGCCCGGATGCATGGGAATCGAGGAAATTCACGGAGTAAAGTTCCAATGTACCTATGCAGGCCCCACTTATCGAGTGTACGAGCTCAATTATCAGTGATTTCGGTCGTTTCACGGGACCCCCAGAGTGGCCGAATCGCCATAAAGGCGCAAGGTCCGCGTGAGCGGAATTGTCTACCGCACTCCTCGAGTCGCTTCCTGCACCACACCCACATCGGCCCCGGGATCGCGGCCATCGGTCGCTTAACCCTTGAATTTGCTGCTGGCGGCAAGGTGGTAGTCGCCGTCTGGGCGCTGATTGCGGTGGGAGCCCTGTTGCGAATCGTTTCGTTCTTCTTTTCGGCAAATTACGGCGGCGACGCTTGGGCGCGGCTGGCGCTGGTGGCGGCGTGGTTGAAGCATCCAGTGTTTAAGGTGGGGTATGGAGCGTATCCTCCGGGGCATATGTGGCTGATGGCATTGTTCGCGCTCATTTTTCATGACGTGGTATTTGGGGGCCGGTTTCTAAGCCTTGTAACGGGAATTGGCTCGTTGTACATGGTTTGGCGGCTGGCGCGAGATCTGTATGGAGAGCCGTCGGGCGTGCTGGCGCTCGCGATTTTTACCTTCTACAGCCTGCATATTGGCTACAGCACAACTTCGTCGGCCGAGGTCAGCTATTTGTTTTTTCTACTGGCGGGGCTGATGCTCTTCTTTGGCTACTTCCGCGATGAGTCGCGTCCGCTGGGGAGTTTGGCCTTGGGAGGACTGAGTCTTTCCGTCGCTGAGTCGATCCGGTTGGAGGCTTGGGCGATTTTCTTTGGGTTGGCGATTATTCTGGTTTTTTTTGAGTATCAGGATCATGCATCGCAGTCGCGATGGTTTTCTCGCTGGTTGAAGCCGGTGCTGACGCTGGGGCTAACGGCAGGAGCGTGGCCGATTTTTTCGATGGTGTACAGCGCGCTTGCGCTGCACGATCCAATGTGGGTGCTGAGTCAGCACAACGAGGCGCTCACCCTATGGTTCAAGGCTCATCCGGCGGCGCTGGGCTATCGATTAGCTTCGGGTCCGGGGGCACTGCTGCTCAGCTTGTCGCCGCTGGCGGTGGTGGCGGCACTGTATGGGTGGTGGAAGTCGTGGAGTTCACGGCTGCCGGCGGCGTTTGCGGCTTTGACGGCATTCTTCGCCATTGTTCAGAACTACGAGATCGCGACGGCGAATCTGCTCGCGATGGCGCGGTACACGATGACGCTGGGGGCAATGCTGGCCGTGATCGCGGGCTTTGGGTGCGAGCGCTTGTGCGCGAAGTTTCTGCCTGGGCGCTTGCGGCTGGCGTACGGGCTGGTGATCGCGTTCCTGGTGGCGAATCTGGGGATTGTGTTTTTTCTCAGCGAGCGTCCGAACAGGTTTTCGTCGAAGATGGCGTCGGTTTCGCCGCGTCTTCGGTACCCTTCGCATATTGTGGACGTGTCGAATTACCTGCGGGCTCACATGGCGGCCGAGGATGCGGTAGTGATCGATAACTACAACGGGGAATCGAATGTCGTGGGCCAGGCATCGGCTCTGCCTCTGAACCCAGGAAAGAGAGCCTTCCTTGCGAACACCAGCTACGACGAAACTGTTGACCAGTACATCACACGCGAGAGACCCCGATTCGTGGTGTACTCCGATCAGGGCACGCTGCGCCGCTGGCTGAATGTGCCATCAGGATGCGGAAACGCAAGAATCGAGGGTATGGACTACCAGTGCATGTTCGCGAGCAGCATCTACCGCGTCTATCAGCTCGCGGAGCCTGGCAAGAATTGATCTTTCCGGCTTAGCGCACGCCTCGGACCCCGGCCAATACGGCATCGACATCGGCTCCGGGATCGCGACCATCAGTCGCTTTACCCTTGAATTTGCTGTTGGCGGCAAGGTGGTAGTCGCCGTCCAGACCGCGGTTAAACTTCACGAATCCTATCGAATCCAATCCGCCCGCCATGAAGTTGCCGTCCGGCCAATCCGGCGGTTGACCGTGGATGGCGCTTCCTTCTGCCAGCACATTCCCCTGGAACACGCTGCCCGATTTCCAGCAAGCTTCGAGTCGGCTCTTGGGGCTCGCTCCCCTGAAAACAGCACAATTCTGCTCCGGTGATCCGCCCGATGGCCACAGGCCCCACATGCCAACATCAGCAATGGTGTTCGTCCACGTGATGTTGTGCAGCTGCGGAGTATCCGGATCCTTAGCCGGAGGACCCTTGATGACCATGAGGTTCCTTGGTTCTGACATGGAAAGGAAGGTGATGTGATCGATCGCGACATCGTGCATCACCGATTCTGCGGGGGACCCACCGATTGCGCCGTTCAGCTCGTTCAACGCCCCGTGGCAAGTCTTGCCGCACTCGGGATAGGCGATTCCCTCGGCCACGACGTCGTGAATGGAATAACTGTTACCCGGTGAGGGTTTCACCGTGGCCAGGACATTGGCCATTTGGAACACCTGGTTGACTTTCCGGATCCACACATAGCGGATCGTTATGTCGGTAACGGCGCAGTTCGGACAATTCGTGACCCCCGTTTGTCTGTTTGCCATGCTTTGTGGGGTCAGCAGGATCGCGGCCCCGACCTGACTGAAGCCGGGCCAGCAGTTCTCAAGGTAGTTGGCCTCGAACAATACACGGTGTGCGTTCTTGAGCTCGAACAGATTCTTCACGATCGGCGCCGGCTCGCGGTGATCGGGGGAGCTCCGGTTCCAAAACATCGGCTTGAATAGGTGGTTCCGGCGGATCTCGATATCTTCTGGAGTGGCCATCGCGCGGGCGCCTCCAAAGAGAATGTTTTCCCCGCTGGCTTCGAGATAGTTGTCGACAAACTTGATCGTGTGGGTTGGTTCGTCTCCGTTGCCACCGCCCACTGCCGTCGCATCGGTGCAGCTACCGGTTCCTGCCGGGCAATTAAAACCGCTGAAGTAAGAATGGATCACCGCGACATACGTCGAGCTCCAGAGAGCAAGACCGTGCCCCAGTTCCGTCCCATCGATTCCGTGGGCCCAGTTCCGGTCAAAGATGAGATGGTCAGCCCCGTTCGGAGTCAGCAGGCGTTCAATTTTCTTGTCCGATTCGGGGACCCACTCGATTCCAATGAAGCGATAGTGATCGCCAAACTCGAGGCCGTTTACGGGCTTGACCGAAATCGTGGCCATCAGTTTGGCAGGGCCTCCGGCCGGCTGAGCAAACGACGGCCTGCCCGGCAGGCTAGCGACCCCGGCCCATGCCGGCGAGATCCGCGTATCCTGCGGTGGGAGCTTGGAGTCGGGAGTGTCGGTTCGCACGGTGATGTAATGATGGTCGTCGCAATTCTTCCGCGGAAAGCTTTTCATCGAGTAAATCCCGCCCGCGGCCAGCAGCAGCGTATCTCCGCAATTGGCGCCATCCAGCGCTTCCGCCAGGTCCGAGTTTGCTCCCAAATGGATCGCTTTTCCGGGTGAGGGAGTACCATCGATCCCCGTGTAGTAACAGGTCTTCGGGAGTTCGGCGGGACCGTCCTTCTCGCCAAACTTTGCCACGTTGCCTTTATCGCAATAGGCGTTTTCACCCTCGGGCGGAAACGCCGCCACCGTAAACCGGGCTGACTCGGTAGCTTTCGCTTTGGTGCTTGCAGCAGACCGGTCCCACGCTGGCGTCAGCGAAGCGGCTGCGATCAACAGCGCCAGCAGAAAGCTCAAGCGGCGAGAGTTCGTGCCAGCCGGAGAGGCGGGTTCGGGGAAGATGTCAAGGTTGGACTGGGGAGAGTGGAAGAAAGCCAAGGATCCTCCTCGGGGGATACTGCGCTGGCCAACGGAATAAGGGTTGCTGGCTCGCTTTGAAGGAGGATTATACCGGGAAGGTAGCGGACTTGCCGGGAAAACGGAGAGCGGGTCGGTCCGATGAACCAACCCGCGGCCGTAGTTGCGTTACTCCACTCCCTGAATGGCGGCGTTCACGGCGACGATGTTGGCGCCGGGATCAGTGCCGCCACCGCCTTTTCCCAGGTAAGGGCTGTTCGGCAGGAGTTGATAGTTACCTCCGTTCCCGTTGTTGTAGTTTACGAAACCCACGTCCTTGACGGTGGCCGGGAAGAAGCTTCCATTGGGCCACTTATTGGATGGGAAAGCCGGAGGCGTGGCTGCCAGGACGTTATTGACAAATGTGTAGGTCTTGAAGCATGTGCTAATGACCGTCACGGGAACGTCGCTTCCCGCACAGCTATCGGTTCCTCCCGCACTCCAGACTGGGTACTGAGGAACGACCACTATGTTGGAGGAGAAGGTGAACGCGTACATTTCCGGATATGTCAGATCGTTCTTGACCGCCATCATGTGGTTTTGTAAATCCGGGAAGCCGGTCACATGCTGGATGCTGACGTTGTTCAGAGTGTGATTGGCCCAATTGTTCATTATCAGGAACAGGCCACCGTCACCCAGGTATTTCTTGGCATCGATGTCATCCACAACGATGTCATGGATGCTGTAGCGCTCGCCCGCTTGCCCGTCATAACCGTCCACCAGGACATTGGCTATGTTGATCCCACCCCCGGTGTGGCTGACAGTGTTGTAGCGAACGGTGATGTCCGTGGCTTCACATACGGGGCATTGGTTGCCCTGCTTGGTTTTTTTGTCGTAGGCGTTGCGGGGTGTGATCAGGATCGATTGCCCGTACTGCGTGAACCCGCCCCAAGAGTACTCAAGAATGTTGGCTTCTAACAGGATGCGTATTCCGTTCTTGATTTCAAACAGGTTCTTCACCACGAAGGGATCGCCGTGGTACCCGCCCACAAAGCCTTGTGAGCCCTGCTGCCATTGCGGGACCTTGTAGAAGTGGTTGTGGCGGATCGTAATGTCGGACGGCACGGTGGTTGACGCTCCGCTTCCGAAGAGAATGTTCTCGCCTGCCGCTTCCAGGAAGTTGTCCTCGATGTCCCAGGGGCCGCTTGTAAGATTGCCCATGCCGCCGGACATGGTGGAGGAATCCGTGCACGTTCCCCAATGCGACTCGCAGTGGAAATCGTTCAGGTAAGAATCGATGACTGCTACATAGGTGGTTCCGGCGAGGGCAACACCGCGACGGGTTTCGTCCTGCGCGGTTCCGTGGATCCAGCACCGGTCAATGACGATGTAACTAGCCGCGGAGGTTTGTTCCTTTGCCACTAGCGCTACGACGGGCTTCTGGTCCGCCGGTCGCGTAATCTCCAGCCCGAGGAGACGGTAGTGATTGGCTCCGCTTGCGAGAGTGATCGGGCTAGCTCCTGTCTTTGACTCTGAGGAAATCGTCGCCACCACGTCTTGCGGTTGCGGACAGTTGTAGGCCGGACGATTGGGCAGGGAAGCCACCCCAGCATAGCAAGGCGTAAGGCGCTGACCCTCGGCGGGCAAAGCGCTGTTGGGAGCACTGGTGCGAATCCAGATCCAGTGGCCGCTATCGCAATTCTGGGCCGGAAGTTCGAAGTTTCCAGTAAAGGTGGCGCCGGCCTGGAGTTGGATGGTGTCTCCACACTGGGCGCTGTTCAATGCCGATTGCAGATTGCCGCCGGCATTGACGCTAATGACGGATCCTGGGGCGGGCGTTTGCGCCATCGAAGTTTGAACGGTCGCGATCGGCAGTTGCGCCGGACCATCGTAGCCGTTGTTGGCAGCGACCGTGACGCCGAAATTGCCGCTGGCAGTCTTGTTGTTGGCATCCGTGACCAGGACCGTGAAGGTGAATGTCCCAGAGCTTGTAGGCAAGCCGCTAAAATTCCCGTTCGTATTCATCGCGGTTCCCGGTGGAACGGTGCCTGCGGAAATACTCCAACTGTAAGGCGAGGTTCCGCCGGTGGCGATGAATGCTTCACCATACTCGCTCCCTTGCTGGCCCTGGGGAAGAGGAGTCGCGGTAGTGATTTGCAGTGATTGCTGAACCGCCGGGTCAACGGCGAATGCCACACTGGCTGACACCGAAGGGTCAGCACTGCTTTTAGCTGTGACGACCACATTGGTTAGCGTGTTTACCCTGGGCGCGGTGTAAAGACCGTTGCTATCCACCGAGCCTGCCGTCGCCGACCAGGTTACGCCGGTATTGGAAGTTCCGCTGATAGTGGCGGTGAACTGATGCGTAGAATTCGAGAACAGAGTTGCGCTGGTCGGAGACACAATGACTTGGACATGTCCGCTACCGCCACCACCATTACGTTGGAGGCCGCCGTTCGTCGTGCCCGCCGTTTGTGCCAACGTGTCGCAAGGAGTGGCTATCAGTGCGACCGCCAGCAGGACTATCAATACGCTCAAGCGCTGTGCACGTGCAGGGAAGAATCTGGAATGGGATTCTGAGAAAGCAAACTTCGTTTCAAACATTGCAAGCCTCGACCTTACAAAATGGGGGACTAGTCGATTGTCCTTACGCTGAATCTATCGAGATAGGGCAGCGGTTCCCAGATACCCTAAGTGCATCGGAAACTAGTTAGTACATGGGGGCACGGTATGTACAGATTCGCGTACCGTAGTGACCGCCGGATTACTTGCTAAGAAGTAAGTGAAAGCAGTGGGGAATGGGACAGCGGGAAACTTAAGTAACCACCGATGAGTTACTTTTGGGTTTCCCCCAGCAAGACCGCGCGCAGGCGATCATAAGCTTGGTTGCCGAATGCGCGCTGCGCGCTGCGGCGCACCTCATATTGAAGGCGTTTCTTCCACAAGCCGCGGCCCCGGCAAGTGGCGCTGAACTCCTCGATGGTGATACCGCGCATCAATCCCACGCGGCCCAGTTCATAGCGGCTGGTGGCGGGCGAGTTCGCATAAAACTGGCTGTTGGCAACGGTTCTGAATCCCGCTTGGCGCGCCATCTGAAGTGTGCGCTGATCATAGCGCCCTCCGGGACAGGAAAAGTGTTCGATGGCGTGTCCCACGATCTGTTCGATCTGGAGCTTCGCGTCCATGACTTCACGTTTCAATTCCTGTTCCGGGAGATCGGAAAGATAAGAGTGCGACATCGAGTGGCAGCCGATCTCGAACCCCTGGGCGTCCAGATCCCGCACCTGGCCGGGGTTGAGATAACCGGCCGTGCCAAGAAATCCAACAGTGAGGTAGAAGGTTGCGTTGAAGCCGAACTCGCGGAGCACGGGCGCGGCGGCGATTAAGTCGGTCTCGCAGCCGTCGTCGAAGGTAATACAAACACTCGGCTCGGCCGGATAGCGAAGCGCTTCGCGGACGCTCAGCCCACGCCAACCGGAATCTTTTAGCCACGCCATCTGACGGCGAAAAGTCTCGAGCGGCAGAATGTAGCGCACGTAGCCGGGGGCGGATTGGCACATTGGACGGCCGGGCAGCTCGAGCTCGTGATACATGAGAAAAACGCAGCTTTTTGCCGCCGTCATTTTTGCTGCCATCGTTTTTGCTGCCATCAGAAGATCCTTCGCAACTGGGCTTTCACCGATTCCGGAACACGGATGCCAGCGCGGTCCAGCGCTTGCTTCCCCTGTTTCAAGAATTGCGACATACGGTAGGAGGCGGCGTTTGCATTTGCGAAACGAGATAGTAACTCCTTGTCCAGAATGCCGGAAGAAGGCAATACCAGTTCTCCTTTCACTCCGCTGTAAGCGCCATTGGCCAGCGCGGTCAGGATGCCTTGGGCATCAGTGGGGCCTGAATCGAGTTGCACGAATAATCCGCGAAACTGTTTCTTCCAGTGCAGATCCTGACCATAGAAGGCACGCATTTCGGGTTTGCGCTGGCGCAGTCCCGCGAGCAGCGCAAAAGTTCCCGGCCGCGGAGCGTAGCGTCCATCGTACTTAGAATTCCAGGTTTCAATCCCGCAGGGAAGAGTTTCAAATTTTTCAATCCACTCAAAGAATTCATTCTTGGGATGTGCAATAACGCAAACTGCCCCCTGAAGTTCGATCTGACGAATCACCGTCTCGGGATCCTGGCTATCTACGCGTCGAGTCGCGCCGTAGCCGAGGATGTGCATCCCCTTCTCGCACGCATATTCCAGCCCGGCAACAAAAAGAAACTTATCATCGGATAAGGCGTGGCACTCGTAGACGTACTGGCGGAGCTTGTCGGGATCAAAATATTCCGCGTGATCGGTCATGCACACGAAGGCGCAACCCTCGTCCAGAAAGACGCGCCGCAGCTCGGCGAGCGTGAATTCCCCGTCCGAGTACGTACTGTGAACGTGCATCGCGCCTTTCAGCATGTGCTCCTCAATTAGAAAACCTCCGGCCATTGCTGTGCACCGTGGTAGACGGCGAGGACCACAATGCGGTCCTGATCGATGGCGTAGGCTGCGATAAAGGGCGTATTCGAAATGACCAGCTCACGAGTACCCCGGACCCGGCCCGATCTGCCTGCCATGGGGAATGTTGCGAGTCGTTGAACACTGGTGACGATCCGCATTGTGATCCGGGCGGCAACGTCCTCGCTGTTGGCGAGAGCGATGGTATGGTGGGCCTGGTCCAGTTGCCGGACAGCCTGCTCGGTCCATTCGAGAGTTGGTTCGATCATCGGGCCGATAGTCGGCGAGCGCGCCCCGCCTGCTTGGTCCGCTTTACGACTTCCTCATGGCTTACGACGCGACCTTTCCGCATTTCTGCCAGCCCTTTGCGGACCAGCGCGTCCTGGTAGGCGTGCAACTCGATGTAGTTGGCGATCGCCTCGTTGATCAGATAGCTGCGCGAACGGTCCTGCGCGGCGGCCAGTGAATCGAGGGTTTCGATCTTTTCGGCCAGGGCGCGGAAGCTGATGGTTTTCTCGGTGGTACTCATAATGCCAAAACGATAGCATGTATTATTGTGTATTACAAGACATTGTCGTCGTCATTTTGGTTTCGCTATTGCTTCTCGTGCTGCCAAATGCGCCGCGCGAAGTTCAGCCAATCCCCCACTTCAGGAAGTGGGTCGGTCCACAGAAACAGATCGTGGACTGTCCCCGGGACCGGCTTGAGAACCGACGCCAGCGTCTCGAATCGTCCAGGGTACGGTCCCGGATAACCCGGCGGAGGTCCTTTCCAGACCTCGACCAAATGGCGCAGGTCGCCGAGAAACCACCGGCTACGCACTCCACTGCGATACCCATGGGTCTGCGGAATGTCGCCGTGCTCCGCCATCTGGGCCAGCAGGGCGGGGAAGTTCACGCCGGCATAGCAGGCCAGCGGCAAAGAATGCCAGAAGCGTCCATTCACCTCCATGAACACCGGCGGCTTGCCTGCCTGCCAACGGAATTCCACCATGGCCACCCCGTGCCAGCGCAAAGCTTCCAGGATGGCGAGACCTGCGCGGCGAATCTCCGGTTCCGGTTCGACACTCACGCGCACCGCGCTGCCCGATCCCGTCGGATAAACATCGCGAATCCGGCGATGGGCGAACTCAGCGCGAAGTTCCCCATTATGCATCAGAGCGAAGTAGCCGGTTCCTTCGCCTTCCACGTATTGCTGGACCAGAACGCCCGACGACCGCCGGCTGATATCGGCATATGCGGACCGGAACTCGGCGGGGGTGCTGGCGTACTGCGGCCGCCCGCCGGTGCGCACGTTCCCCTGCTGGCCCAATTCCTCGGAGGCGCGAGGCTTGAGCACCACCGGATATTCGAGCGAGCGAGCCGCACGTTTGGCTTCATCGCTGTTGTCGATCAGAATAGTCCGGGGCACGGCGATCCCGAGCGACCGTGCCAGTTCCGTCGTCTGCTGTTTGTCGAAAGCACGTAACACCTGCTCGTGGGATGGCAGTACCATGCGTCCGCCCGCGCTAAAGATGCGCTCCCGGTGGAGGGAAAGGGAAAGCGTCGTCGCTTCCGTCATCGGCATGACGAGCGTGGGCATGGCGAGCGTGCCAGGCTGGGCGCCAGCCAGTTCCGCAATCCGGCTCACAAATGCTTGCACTTGCCGTTGCGGCGACGGATACCGAAATGTCCCCCGCGCGAAGCGCGACCAACCCGCCTTGTTCCACGAGGTCGAGTCACCCACCAGCACCTCGTGCCCTGCACTCGCCAGGGAGCGAACCGCCGCGACCGCCTGGTTCTGGTTTCCGTCCAGGACCAGAACTCTCATAGCCGGATTCTCATAACCTGACGATCATAGCTTGACGATCGTGCCCTGACGATCATGCTTGACGATCATAGCCTGACCGGGTCGGCGCCCCCCGCGCGGGCTCCAGTCGAACTTCGCGGCGTCAGCTTACTCAAGACTTCGGCAAACTGTTTCACGACGCGAGACCAGTCGTACTGAGCGGCCAGACGCACCGCCGCCTGCTCGAACTTCCGGCGCATGGCAGCATCACGGAGGAGCAGGATCACGGCATCCACAAACCGAGAGGCGTCGTCGGCCAGAAGAAGATCGCGGCCGTTCTCCACCTCCAGCCCCTCGGCGCCAATGGAGGTCGATACCAGAGCTTTCCCCATAGCCATGGCTTCGAAAATCTTGAGCCTGGTTCCGCCTCCAATTCTCAGGGGAACTACGACCACCGATGCTTTCTCCAGATATTCCGCTACCGAAGGCACTGTGCCGGTTACCTCGACCGATTCGGAAGCCAGGCGCCGGACTTTGGCGAAAGGATTCCGGCCCACGATCTGGAAAATCGCGTCGGGAAACTCTTCGCGAATCCGGGGCCAGATCTGGGAGCAAAAATATTCCACGGCATCGACGTTAGGTTCCCAATCCATGGACCCGGTGTACACCACCCGCGGCGGCTCGGTCGACGATGCGGGTGCGACGTTGAACTTCTGCGTGTCCACTCCCGTCGGCACGACGGTGATCTCGCACGCCGGATTCATCTGCAGCATTTGCTGGCGATCATGCTCGGAGACGGCAATGATGTGATGAAACCTTCCGAGCGTCGCGCGTTCGTAGCGAGTCATTTTGGCGGATTCAATGGTGAACGATAGTTTCTTAACTGGATTTGATTCCACGGCCGCCATGCGCTGCCACAGCGAGCTTTCCACATTGTGTTGAAACAGCACGCAGGGTATGGGCAACCGCGCCGGAAAGTTCCAGGAGGCGGAGAGAAAATCGCATACCGCCACGTCGAAGCGTCCACTCGAAAGCAAGTTACCGACCCTCGCCCGCACCGCAGGATGGGTGAACTTGGAGACCGCATAAGGCGCACGCTTCGGCAGTCGGCGCAGGTAATCCAGCCCGCGCTCCAGCGCGTTGGAATCGGGCGCGGCCGTGTAAATGATCTCGGATCCGGGGATTTCCTTGACCAGTGCCGCCTCATAATCCGGATCGCGTCGTCCCCCGTAGTACGAGAGCAGCGTGACTTCGTGTTCTTTATCCTTCGCCAGGAAGCGGAGAAGATTGTAGGACCGGATTTTTCCTCCCGTATCGACAGGGAGAAGTTTGCCGCCCTTGACCCACAGCACCCTCACCGTGAGTTCCCCAAGGATTGCGGCGAATCCACCGTTCTCACATCCGGCGGATGGTCTTCGGCCTGCGTGATGGCATCGATGTGGGTTGCCGTCAAAGGACGAAGCCGGCAGACTAGCGAACTATTTTTCAGGCGCAGCTTACTCTCAAAAAGAGTCCGGTAGACTTGACGCGTGGTTTTCATCTCCCAATTCATCGCAGGCGGCTGCGCGTCATTGGCAAGCGCGTAGCCGTGCTCGAGCAGAGTGGGGCCGACCATGCTTTCAAAGCGCAACAACTGGGAGGGCGAGAATCCCTTTTTCCATCGCCCGATGGGATTGAACTTGTCCCGCAGCTCGGACCTGAACGATGTGTTGGGCTTGCTCACGGAGCCGTATCCGATCTGACGTATCCGGTCGTAATCCAGTTCGTGGTCCAAAAATGCGCCGACGGTCTCGAGCGTTTCCCGGGGAGCGCTGATCAAGTCCTCGAAATGGACCTCAAGATAATCGTTCCCAAGTTGCCGCCCATACCGGCAGGCGCGCTGCACGACCCATTCCCAATAAATGCCTGCGCCCTCCAGGCTGATGTATTTTTGCCAGGGAACTTGTACCCACGTCGAACGGTGCAACGACATGGCCACATCGCGTCCGTCGCGGATCATGTGGATGATCAGCGCATTGGGAATGAGACGCTTGATTTCGGGCAGATGCAGGTTGCCTTCAACGCTATTTTCGGCCCAGCGTTGCATGCCTTGCTGGCGGGTAATCGCTTCCATCACAATGCGGAGGAAATCGCCGGCATTGTGGCACTGTTCCAGGATTTCCCGTTCGATCTTTCTGGCGTCCAGCCCCGAAGCCCGGAAGAGTTGGCTGCCAAGCCACACCCGCAGCAGCCGCTCGCGGTTCGCACGCCGGTCGAGATTGCCGAACCGCGGCGCCAACAGATTGAAGACGTTAGATTCCGCCAGGTACACGGCGAATCCGCCTGCGGAGAGCAGCATGTTGTAGAACAGCGTTGTGCCCGAACGAGCGCTGCCCAACACAATTACAGGGGCCGTGTTCCGGGACTGCGAGTTTCTGGGTTCCAAACTCCCCTCCGCCGCGATTTTACATGACGGTCCCGCCTACCGTCCTACGGGATGAAGGTGGGCGTTCAATCGGGCCAGGAGTTCAGCTTCCAGGTGCGGGCCGCCCGCGATCAGGCCCGTAATCAACGGATTCTTCTGATTGCACTTTAGATCGGTGCTCTCCAGGGTCCGCACGAAACCGCCCGCGCTCAGTACGAGAGCAGCTCCGGCGGCGACGTCCCATTCATGTTTAGGGACGAGCGTGAAAGTAACATCGGCGCGCCCCGCCGCCACCAGGCCCAATTTATACGCCACCGATCCCATGGGACGGGTCGTGAAATCGGACGATTCGAATTGCTTCCACTCGCCGCGCTTTACCTCGCTGCGGCTGGCCAGCACCAGCGCGCCCTGCAAATTCCGGCGCTGGCTGGGCTGCGCCGGCGTTCCGTTATAGGTCACACCGGTGTCGCGCGATCCCAGGATCAATTCGTCCGTGGCAGGATTGCAGATTCCGCCGGCGACGGGAAATCCATTCTCCACCATGGCGATCGAAACGCAGAACTCCGGGATGCCTTCGACGAATTCGCGGGTGCCGTCGAGAGGATCGACGACCCAGACTCGGGTTTTGTCGAGGCGAGCAAGGTCGTCCACGGTTTCTTCCGAGAGCCAGCCTTCGCCGGGGCGAAGAAGCGTCTTGCGCAGAATGTCGTCGACAGCCCGGTCGGCTTCTGTGACAGGATCGTGTCCGGCCTTGTATTCGGCTTCGATGGCGCCAGGGGTGAAGCGGTTCAGGACTTCGCGGGCCGCCTCGAGGGCGGCATGAATGCGTTCCAGAGTCTCTTTGGATGAGTATGAAGTCAATTTGTCTCCGTAAGAAGTGCTCAATTCCGGTTCTCAGTTTCTAATGCGAGGCCTCTAAGAACTGAGAACTGAGAACCGGGAACTGAGAACTGCTCTTTCACGCCCACAGCATTCTTGCTCCCGTCATCAGTAAAACCGTGCACAGAATTCGGCGCAGCCACAGTACGGGAACGCGCGTCGTCAAATGTGAGCCAAGCATGCCGCCGGGGATCGAGCCGATCAGCAGGGAACCGACCAGCGTGAGGTCGACATTGCCAGCCCGATAGTGTAACAGGCTGGTGACGCCGGTAAGGATCACGGCGTGGGCAATGTCGGTGCCGACCATGATTTTTGGAGGAAACGAATAAAACAAAAGAAGCAACATCATGATGATGCTGCCCGACCCAACCGAGGTGATGCCCACTAGAAATCCGCCGATAAGTCCAATGACACTCATGAAGGCAAAAGACTTCATGGTGGGGTCGCGCCCGATGAGATGGTCTTCAATCCGTTTTTGGAACAGAAGCAGTGCGGGAATCACGACCAGCAGCAATCCCACGGCAGACTTGATGAAATCATTGACGCCGGCGCCGTGGACCGTGCGCAGGTGGACCAGGAGACTCACGCCGAGGTAGGAGCCGGGAATACTGCCGACCGCCATAGCCAGTACGACTTTTCTCCGCACTGTGCCTTTCATCAAATGGATGATGCTGGCGGGAATCTTAGTGAAGAAGTTGCACAGTGCATCGCTGCCGACGGCAATAATGGGGGGTATGTGCAGGCCGAAGATGAGCATGGGCAGCAGCAATACGCCTCCGCCCAGACCCGTCAACCCGATCAGCGTTCCAATCGTGAAGCCGATCAGCACCTTTAGCAGCAAGAGTTCCATGCCGTCTTTCGATAAGTTCTCAGTTCCCGGTTCTCAGCTCTCAGTAGAGCAAAGCCAGGTTAAGGAATTGAGAAAACTGAAAACCGGCACTGAGAGCCTGTTTTCAGAGGACATTATCGCATAAAGTCCAGTGTAATAATCGACTTCATTGACATCGCCAGCAGCAGTTCCCGGTTCTCAGTAAAGTGAAACCAAGTTAAGGAACTGAGAACCGGTAACTGGGAACTGCTTCACCCGTTGCCGTTGGCCCCGACGAAACCCTCGCGCTCGAGGTGCAGAAGGATGGTCTGCGCCGCTTCCTCGGGGCTCAGCTTGACGGTGTCAATCACGACTTCGGCATCGGTGGGCGCCTCGTACGGATCCGAGATGCCAGTGAATTCCTTGACGATGCCGGCGCGAGCCTTGGCGTACAGGCCTTTGCGGTCGCGTTGTTCACACACTTCGAGCGAAGTGGCGGCGTGCACCAATATGAACCCGCCGAACGGTTCAATCATCTGCCGCACCGCTTTGCGAGTCGCTGCATAGGGCGCGATCGGAGCGCAAATGGCGATGCCGCCGTTCTTGGTGATCTCCGAGGCGACGTAGCCGATACGGCGGATGTTGATGTCGCGATGCTCTTTGGAGAATCCGAGTTCGCTCGACAGGTGCTTGCGCACCAGATCGCCATCGAGCAGCGTGACCGGACGTCCGCCCATCTCCAGGAACTTGGTGATCAACGCATTGGCGATGGTCGATTTGCCCGATCCCGAAAGCCCTGTGAAGAAAATGGTGACGCCCTGCTTGTGCCGCGGCGGATAGCTGCGGCGCAGTTC
>Ga0116110_1000785_pt1 | contig 17766 bp, 20 predicted proteins | sample June2015DPH_8_50_FD_89719 | JGI IMG/M metagenome (GOLD analysis project Ga0116110, IMG submission 89719) | Peatland microbial communities from SPRUCE experiment site at the Marcell Experimental Forest, Minnesota, USA - June2015DPH_8_40 | ecosystem: Environmental > Terrestrial > Soil > Wetlands >...
AACGTTTGGTTAACGCCGGCATGTGTTACCGACCTGCCGCCACAACTTTTGTTCAAAATCCCCTCCGGAAAACTTCACCCTCCAGTGCATCCATCGTTCAGCTGGCTAAGGATTGGGGTGGAATGGTCCGGTCGGATCAGCAAACCAAATTTGGCAACGACAAGTTCGATACGCTGCCGCAGTATTGCCGGAAGTGCGAAGTCCGGTTCGCCTGCAACGGCGAATGTCCCAAGCATCGGTTCATCAAAACTCCCGACGGCGAGGATGGATTGAACTATCTCTGCCCCGCCTACAAGCGGTTCTTCAACCACATTGATCCCTGCCTGCGCCTGATGGCGCAGTTGCTCCGCAACGGCCACGCCGCCGCCGACATCATGGAAATCCTGGCGGACCAGGCGGTCGCGGGGCGACAGTCGGAAATTAACCGGGGACAACATCCCCGGTGAACGCGAGAAAAAATCACGTCCCGGAGGGACGATTGGAAACAACAACGGATACGACGGTATTGAACCTTGTAGCAGCCGACGTTAGGAGGCTCTGACTGGTTTGGGTCTGGCGTCTTGGTTCCGGGTTCTTGAAGTTTGAGCCTCGTTACCTCGGCTGCTACGATTTTAAGATCGTGGTGAAGCCGGCACAGAATGCCGCGGTGCTGGTGCTGGTGTATTGACACTTCACTCTGGCCTTTGCCCTCATCCGGCCTCCGGCCACCTTCTCCCATCCGATGGGAGAAGGAATTGTTTTGTGGGGTGTTTTACCCAGGGTAGTCGCATTGCTCCAACCCTGGGCTAATATCTGTCAGCCTTACAGGCTTTCAATTTGTGTGAATTTGTGAAATTCGTGTCACTTTTGCGTCTATGCGTCTTTGCTTTAAAATCACCCGTTCAGCTTGCGCAGGATTTGTTCCGTGATGGCTTTGACGGCGGCTTCGGCTTCCGGGTCTTTTCCCGCCGCTTCATCTTTTGGCGGCACAGCACAGGTGACACCCGGACGCCATACGTCGTTGTCGCAAAGCTCGCATTCCTTGAGGCCGTAACGCGGGTCGGGAATGCCCAGGCTCTGTTTGATCTTCAACAAATCCTGGAGCTGCGGCGCGGTCATGGTCTTCGGCACCACGCCCAGTTGCGACGCGACCAGTATCGTGCGGCAGTAGGATTCGAGAATTTCCATCTTGAAATAGGCGTCTTCCACGTTGTTGTGGCTCCACGAAACGACGCCGTGATTGGCCATGAGGATGACGTTGTGTTTGTCCACCAGGTCGGCGACGAGCTTGCCCATCTCCGGCGTGCCGGGCGTGCGATACGGCGCGATGGCCACGGACGCGAACACTTCAAATTCGGGAATCATGCACGTGGGCGGCTCGACGCCCGCGACCGCGAAACCGGTGGCATACGGCGGATGGCAATGCACCGTGGCCACGGCCTTCGGCTGGCGCTTCATGATTTGCAGGTGCATCAGGATTTCGCTCGTGCGTTTCTTCGGGCCGAGCAGTTGGTTGCCCTCGAAGTCCACCAGGCACATGTCCTCCGGCTTCATGAAACCCTTGCTCACCAGCGTGGGCGTGCATAGCGCAATGTCCTCGCCGACGCGAATGGCAATGTTGCCGCCGTTGCCGTCCACGTAGGCGCGGCCCCACAAACGCCGGCCGATGTCGCAAATCTGCAGTTTCAAATCGTGGCAGTAGGGCGAATTGAAGAACATTTCAAGTTCGGATTTGGAGCTTTTTGAATTGAGCGGTTTGGCGGGCGCGGACGTTCCGGCACCGGACGAACCGGGCACTGACGGTTTTATCCCGCGAATTTCCATTTCGAGCAAAAGGTCGCGCGCGGACGGCGTGAGGATGGCGTCCGCCGGCAGGTTGCGAACGTCCTGTCCGTTGCGGACCATCTCTTGAAGGTCTTTCAAACTAATTACGCTTTTCATATTCAAACGTCACAGTTCAATTCCGAAATTCGAAAGTCGAAGCCCGAAATCCCGCAATGCGGGACGAATTCCGACGGCCGAATGAATCAATGTCGCCCGACGCCGGTTTCGGATTTCGGTCTTCGGGCCTCTTTCGGATTTTGGATTTCGGATTTCGGGTTTCATTTTCACGGGCTGTAAAATATCTCGTCCACGAGCGCGGCATTGATGGCGTCCACCGGCGTTGGCCGGTCAAACGGCTGCGCGGCCTCGCGGCCTTCCTCGTAGCCAATCACCTGCCGCACGTCGCCGCCGATGTCGTCATAAACGACGAGGCTCGGGTCCTTGCCAAAACTGACCGGTGCGTCCAGCCCGCGCTGATATTGCTCGCGGCCAAACGGACTGACGATCAAAAAACGTCCGCCCGTCAGCGCCGGCACGCTGCGGCTCAAAGTCACACGACCGATGACCGCGCCGAGTTTCATACGAAACAAAATCCGAATGACGAATGACAAATGACGAATGAAATCCGAATCTCAAAACCCGAACAGCGGCCTTTGTCAATCTCGCGCCATTGGGGCTTCGGGTTTCGGGCTTCTTTCGTCATTCGACATTCGGATTTCGGATTTCTCATACTCTTACTCCCGGCTCTTTCTCATCCACGATGGCGGTGACCATCCAGCGCACGGGACTTTTATTGTCGCCAACGGCTTTGCGCGCGGCCAGGCCGTCGGACGAAATAATCACCTGCTGGTGCATGCCCGCGCCGTGCGCGTCAATGGCCACCATCGGCGAACCTTCGGGTTCGCCCGCCGTGCTCATTGGCTGGCAAATGACGAGCCGCCAGCCTTCATAACTCGGATGCTTGCGGGTCGCCACCACATTGCCTTCGACGCGGGCTAACAACATGGAGTAATGGAGTAATGGAGTAATGGAGTGATGCGAAGGTTGGTGCCAATACTCCAACACTCCAGCACTCCAGCACTCCGTTTGACCCGTTGTCGGCTTCTTACCATGACTCAATAAATTCGGAGGTTATCGACCATCACGCACCGCCGCACGCGCGTGAACGTGCGCGGGTTCGTCACGCCTTCGCCGGTTGGCGTGGCAATCGAGTAACTCAGGTATCCTTCGCCGCCGAGCCCGAGGCCGGCCATGCACGGGCCGTTCTTGATGAACAGTGTCGTGTCCAGCGCGCGGCCCATCGCCGTCATGTTTTCCACGTCGTGCGAATGAATGATGCTCGTGTGTTTGTAGCCGTGCTCGGCTTCGAGCGAACGTTCGATGCCTTCCTCGACGCTCTTCACGCGCACAATCGGCAGGAACGGCATCATTTGTTCCTCTTCCACGAACGGATGTTTCGCGTCCGTCTCCGCAAAAAGCAATTGTGTTCCGGACGGAATGTTCACCCCCGCCGCTTTCGCGAGCACGGACGGGTCTCTGCCGATGAAATCCTTGTTGACCGAGGCGTGGGCGCAACCGCCGCCCTGCCCTTTCCCGCTTTGCGGGATGAACGCGGCCTTGGTCAGTGCGTCGAGCTGCGCATGGGTCAATCGCACCGCGCCGTTCTTTTCCATTTCGGCCATCAGCTGGTCGGCGATGATTTCGAGCGCGAACACTTCCTTCTCGCCGATGCAGAGCAAATTATTGTCGTAAGCCGCGCCTTGAATGATGGCTTTGGCCGCACGTTTCATGCACGCGGTGTCGTCCACGAACACCGGCGGATTGCCGGGGCCGGCGCAAATCGCGCGCTTGCCAGTCTGCATCGCGGCCTTCACCACCATCGGACCGCCCGTGACGAGCAACAGCCGCACCGCTTCGTGTTTGCAAATCGCGGCAAAACTGTCCAGCGACGGCTTCTCGATGACGCACGCGATGTTTTCAATGCCGGTCTCGTGATAAATCGCCTCGTTGTAAGCGCGCACGGCTGCGGCGGCGCATTTGGCCGCGCCCGGATGCGCATTGAACACGACCGCATTTCCGGCGGCGGCGATGTTCACGATGTTGCCACTCATCGTGGGAATGGAATGTGTGCTGGGCGTCACCGCGCCGACGACGCCGAACGGCGTGTACTCCTCCAGCGTGATGCCGTGATCGCCGCTCCGCGCATCCGGCCGCAACCAATCCACGCCGGGAATGAGCTTGATGATTTTTAGCTTCTCGATCTTGTGATCGAGCCGGCCGATTTTCGTCTCTTCAAACTCAAGCCTCCCCCAAGCCTCGGCATTTTTCTCCGCCATCGTCTTGACGATTTCCTCGACCTTGCGGCGGGCGGCGACGCCCTTTTCCTGAAGTTGCAAATAAGACTCTTGCGCCGCGGCGCAGGCTTCGTTGGCATCGGCGAAAACACCGAATTTTCCGCGCAGCACAGTCGCCGGACGCGATTTGCCTTTGTGTTCGCAACCGCAGGATTGCGATGAAGGCGGTGGCGCTGAAGGAGCTGGAGCCGGAGCAGCTTTGACCGGCGCGGAACTGCCGTTCAGCCGCTCCATCACTTCGGCGACGACATCATGAATCAAAGTTTCATTCACGACACTCATGTTTGAAATGACGAATGACGAATGACGAATGACGAAAGAAGCCCGAAGCTCGAAACCTGAATCGCCGCTGAAAAGACGGCTGAATCCAAGTTTCGACATTCGTCATTTTGATTTCTTTCGGCTTTCGTCATTCGGATTTCGGGCTTTTTACTGTTTCGCACTGAAGATTTGTTTTCCCAACACATCCACCACGTCCACGATGCCGATGATGACAGCGTCCACGGGCGCGTCCTTCAGGTTCGGCGCGAGGCGCGCGGAACTGCCCTGCGTGAACAGCACCATTTCGCCGATGCCCGCACCGACGCTGTCCACGGCGACGATGGTGTTGACGCCGGGACGGAATTTGGTCGGGTCCTTTTCGTCCACGAGTTGCGGACGAAGCAAAAGCAGTTTGCGCCCGTTCATGGACGGGTCTTTCTTGGTGGCGACCACCGCGCCTTCGACCTTTGCTAAAAACATAAATTGATAGTGGGGACGCGGTTCTCCACGTCCCTGAATTTGGGGCTGCGCGGCAGCGCAGCCCTACCAGTTAAATTACTTCTTCTTCGGCAGTATCTGCTCCACGTCCGCGTGCGGACGCGCGATGACGTGCACGCTGACGAGTTCGCCCTTGATGGCCTTGACGGCCTGGGCGCCCGCGTCCGTGGCGGCTTTCACCGCCGCGACGTCGCCGACGACCACCGCCGTGACGAGCGCGTTGCCGACCTGGGTCATCGGGCCGGCCAGTTCCACATTCGCGGCCTTGAGCATGGCGTCGGTCGCCTCGACAAGGGCGACCAAGCCGCGGGTTTCAATGAGTCCTATTGCTTGTTGTGCCATAAATCAGTTGAGGGTTGAGGGTTGAGGGTTGAGAGAGAACGGACAATGCCGAAAACCGAATACCCGAAAGAACCCCGAATGTCGAACCCCGAAGCAATCAAAGCCAGCAAGGGCCGCGTCGTCATTCGGATTTCGGATTTCGGATTTCTTTCGGTTTTCGTCATTCGGATTTCGGGTTTAATTTCTTTTGTTTTCAAGAAAACGTCTGGTCTCGCGCGCGACCACGAGTTCCTCGTTCGTCGGAATGACCATGATTTTGACGCGCGAGCCGGCGGCGCTGATGACAGCTTCGGTCGCATGGGTCGAATTATTTTTTTCCACGTCAAGCACGATGCCAAGCTGGTCGAGGTTGGCGCAAATCGCCGCACGGATGTCCGCGCGATTTTCGCCGATGCCGGCGGTGAAAACGATGGCGTCCGCGCCGTTGAGTTCCAGAAAATAACCGCCGATCCAATGCCGTGCACTGGCGACAAAAACATCAATCGCGAGTTTCGCCCGGGCGTCGCCCTTGGCCGCGGCCTCGGTGATTTCGCGGATGTCGTTCGAGCTGCCGCTCAAACCCTTGAGGCCGGATTCCCGGGTGAGCTGGCGTTGCGCTTCCTCGATCGTGATGCCGAAAGTCTTCACTGCGTAAGGAATCGCCCCGGCGTCGAGGTCGCCCACGCGGTTGTTTTGCGGCAAACCGGACTGCGGGCTCATGCCCATGCTGCTGCCAATCGCCGCGCCGTTCAGAATTCCGGTGATGCTGGAACTGCCGCCGAGATGGCAGGAAATGATACGCAGCGGCGCCCCGATAATTTTTGATTTTCCACCGTCGAGGTAAAGCCGCCGGGCGCGTTCGGCTGCGTCGTTCCGGCCAAGGAGTTCCGCGCTGCGCTCGGCGATGAATTTGTGGCTCGCGCCGTGAAACCCCCAGCGGCGGATGCCGGCGTCGTGCCAGGTTTCTGGCACGGCGTAACGGGTCATCGCCCCGGGCGCAAATTGATAAAACGCTGTTTCAAACAGTGCCACCAGAGGCACGGTCGGCATCCGTTGGGCGAAAAGCTTGATCCCGATGATGTAGGGCGGGTTGTGGGCCGGCGCCAGGCCATTGTAAGCCGCCATCGCGCCGAGCACACGCTCGTCGAGCCGCACACAGCCGGTCACATCCCGGGCGATGACGGTCTTGAAACCGACCGCCGCAAGGTCACGTTCGCTGGTGATGACGCTGGCGTCGCGCAACTGGCCAAGACAATCGTCAATCGCCTTCGGATAATCCAACACGCGCTCGAAGCCGCCTTTGTGCAACAGGCGTTCGCCGCCGTCCGAGCAATCGAACAGCCGCCACTTGAGCGAAGTCGAACCGATGTTGGCGACAAGAATTTTCACGGGTTGTAGGAGTGTTGGAGTATTGGAGTGTTGAGCGGAGTGAACATTACTCCATCACTCCACCACTCCATTGCTCCGCTCCGTTTCATTGCAGCCATTTCCCGAGCACGCCGAGTTCTTCGTGCGGACGCGGGATGACCTGGACGCTGACGACTGTGCCCACTTGCGCCGCGGCGGCCGCGCCGGCGTCGGTCGCGGCTTTCACCGCCGCCACGTCGCCGCGGAAAAACGCGGTCACGTAACCACTGCCGATTTTTTCCCAGCCGGTGAACGTGACGTTCGCCGCCTTGAGCGCGGCATCGGTTGCTTCAAGCAAGGCGCAAAGGCCTTTGCATTCGATCATTCCAACTGCTTGTTGTACCATAAATAGTTGATGGTTGAGAGTTGATGGTTGACGGAATTACTTGCCGCCGCTGCCAACGAAGACTTTCAGCAAGTCCTCGTGCGGTCGCGCGATGACATGCGAACAAACGAGCTCGCCGACTTTGGCCGCCGCCTTCGAGCCGGCGTCCACCGCCGCCTTGATGCTGCCGACGTCTCCCTTGGCCAGCACGGTGATCAAGCCGCCGCCAATCGGGATGGTTTTTACCAGGGTCACATTGGCCGCCTTGACCATCGCATCGCTGGCCTCGACGCTGCCGGTGTAGCCCTTGGTTTCGATCATGCCTATTGCTTCGCTCATAAGTTAGTTGATGGTTAATGGTTGAGAGTTGAGAGAATTATCATTTTATCAGTTCGCACATCGTATCCGCCTGCAGATTGCACGCGTTGCCCTCGTCCGTGTCAATATGTACTTCCAGTTTGAAACTTTTGTCCACGCGGCAAAGCATCTTGTCAAGGATCAGCCCGCATGACCCGCCGATTCGTAATTTCATTTCGTCGCCATTGGTCACTTCGTAAAAGTCCGCGTCCGCCGGACTCATGTGAACGTGGCGCGCCGCGCGAATCACGCCTTCCTTCATTTCAAAAAAACCGGCCGGCCCCATCAACATGCAACCCGGGGTGTCCTTGATGTTGCCGGACAAACGTAACGGAATATCAAAACCGAGCGCAATCGCATCCGTGTAGGCCAGTTCAATCTGATTGAAGTTGCGACAGGGACCCAGGATGCGAAGATTTGAAATCACGCGGCTGCGCGGGCCGATGAGTGTGAGTGCTTCCTTCGCCGCGAACTGCCCTTCCTGATAAAGCCACTTGTGAGCCTGCAACTGGTGTCCCTTGCCAAAAAGAATCTCCACCGCTTCCGGCGTCAGATGACAATGACGCGCGCTGATGTTCACCACGAGCGGGTTCGGCGCAGCCGCAGCACGTGGCAATGGCTTGCCAAGCCGGGAATAAACGGCTTGTCGAACCAAATGCTCAACTACAGCACGATGTGGCGCTGAAGCGGTTGCAATCATAACGTTGGTTGAATCTTTGCCGATTTTGAAAAAAAGTCAACAATTATCTTGCAAAATATTCCATAATCTGTCAGTATATTGGAAGAATGACGGCAGAAGAGCGCAAACATCGTATCGAAGAGCATCTGCAACAGGTTGAATTTGCGTCACTTGAAGAGCTTTCGCAGCACGTGGGAGTTTCGGTTTCCACCGTGCGACGCGATCTTACTGCCTTGGAAGCAGGCGGCAGTTTGAAACGTACTCACGGAGGTGCGCGCATTTTGAATCCCAAAACTGACGAATTCATCTTTTCCACCCGGGACGCGCATCAGCTCGCCGAAAAGGAAGCCATCGGCAAGGCGTGCGCCGAACTGATTCAGCCGAACCAAAGCGTGATCATTGACGCCGGCACGACGTGTTATCACGTTGCGCGCCACCTCGAAGACAAGCCGCTGCAAATCATCACCAACTCATTGCCGGTGGCGAATCTTTTTGCAGCGGCGACCCGTGTGGAATTGGTTTCCAGTGGCGGTGTGATTTATCCCCGGTTGGGCGTTTTGGTCGGGCCGCTGGCCGTCGAGACGTTTTCCAAAAAAATTCACGCGGACGTGGCCGTCATGAGCGGCGGCGGCATCACACTGGATGGCATCACCAATTCGCACGGCCTGTTGATTGACATTCAACTGGCGATGATCCGCGCCGCGCACAAGGTGATTTTCTGTCTCGACCATACAAAATTTAGCCGCCAATCCGTGCTGCCGTTATGCGGGCTGGACAGCGTAGACACGGTTGTCACCGACTCCCAGGCGCCGCGTGATTTGGTGGAACAACTCCGCGCAAAGGAAATTGAAGTCGTCATCGCGCCGGTGAATCAAAACGGAAACGGAGCGAAACCGTAAATCAACCGGAGCGCCGGTCTCCGACCCGGCACGGAAGAGCAACCGCGCACACGCACGCCGGCTCGGAGAGCGGCGCTCCACTCGCGCAATGGATTATCTGCGGACCAATTGGCGCAGTTCGTTCATCACTTTTTCCACGCTGATGGCCCGCACGCCGGTGATTTCCTTCAAAACGACCAATGGTTCGCCCTGTGGCCGCCAAACCTCTTCCAGTGTGTCCGCCCACAGGACAACGCACGGCAATCCCACCGCCGCCGCCAGGTGCGTGATGCCTGAATCGTGACCCACAAAAGCCGCGCCGGATTGGATTCGTTGTGCCAGTTCGGCGAGCGGCAGGCCTTGCGCGATCGAACATCGCGCCGGTGGCAGCACGGCGGCCAGCCGCCGCAGGCGTTCGCCCTCCGCTTCGCCGCCAACCAGCAGCAGGTTCCAAAGGGTTGTCGCCATGACTTGTTGAATCAACCCTGCCCATTTGGCTTCCGGCCAGTTTTTCTTTTCACTGCCGCTGCCGGGATGAAAGACCAAAGTAGGACAGGAATCTTGCCTGTCTCCAACTTGATTCAACAAAATCGTGGAAGAAGTTTGAGACAGGCTGGAAGTTTGTCCTACGTTAAGACGCGGCACGGGGTCCGCGTCAAAGATGGCGAGCCGTTCCAGTGGTTTGAGATAGACCTGCGTGGCGTGGGTTCGTTCCGTTTCGTCCGGGCGATACGGCCCGGCGATGAATTGGCCGACCGCACAGCGGCAGACATTGGTTTTGAAAATCTCGTCTGGGTCGTAGAGATACGAAATGACCAGGTCGAACTCGGAGAAGTAATCCATCAAATCTGGTTCGAGTGTGCCACCGCGGGCGAAAAAGCCCGCCAGCCCGCGCGCTTCAATCGGTTGCACGCGGTCCGCCAAACCACCCGCCACCGCGAGTTGTGCGATGTGCGGATAACCGAGCACCTCCAGGTGCGCCTGGGGAAACTGGTGGCGCAAGGCGGCAATGGCCGGCAACGTGAGAATGAAATCGCCGATTGCCCCGCCGCGAATGACCAGAATCCTGGGTTTGATTGCGCTCACATCGCGCGAAACGCGGTCAGGCCAAGAATCAGCACGAATACCGCGAACGCCAGACGGATGATGCTGCCGATGCGGATGCGTTCTTCCGTCGCCGTCGCCCAATTTAAAATGTCACGCAGTTTCCACGGCGTCACGGTGAACCAAACGCCCGCGACGACGAGCAGGTAAGCCCAAATTTGAATCACCAGCACAAATGGCGATTCGCCCAGATGCGGACGCCCGGTATCCACCATCAATTTTGCCAGCAGCAACATCAGGACGGCCACGCCGCGCACGGCCAGAAAATCCTGGACGAAGATGCACGCCAAAATTCCCACCGCCGTGAAACCGGCCATCATATACGGTTTAAAAACCAAGAAATCCGCAATCGGTTCGACGTTCACGTTCCACACAAACCACGCCGTGGCCAACAGCATCAACATGCAGCCCATCGGCAACGAACGCGGAAACTTGCGCGCGGCGGCGGCGAATTGCGCCGGCTTGGTGAGGCCGTATATCTGCGGCACGCTCATGCCCAAGCCGAGCAAAATTGAAAGCAGCGACAATCTCATGGTGAAAAGCTAACCATGAATGGACACAAAAGGACACGAAAAATTCAAAACACAGACATCGGCCTGATTGCAGTCTTTGCCAGACGAGGTTGCGTGCCAATTCCCCGCGTAACATTTTCTGGACAAACATTTTCGCTGAAAGCAAAGTCAAAACCATGAAAAAGGATAGGCTGTCCCGACTTTGTGGGACGGCGTCCATTATGAGTTAGGCGGCATTAACACATGAGCGAATCGCCACAGCGTTTGAAGCATTCAGTCGGCGCACCATTCTGGATTGGTTGCCTCGTTGGGCCAATTTTGTTCATTATTTTTTCGGCGGCATTGGGCATTTTCCAAGACAGTTTTATATTTTGGTTTTTCACTGGCATTGCGGTTGTCGTGTTTGGTCCCGTTGGAGGGATGATTTCTCAGGCCATCCATGACCTGTTCGTAGCGCGTCGTTTGCGGCTGCTTCATGTTTGGGATTTTCTCGTCTTCACTGCTATTGCCATAGCGTTGGTCGTAGCGGGCGAGGCTTTGTTTCACGCTTCCGACAAACAATCGGACATTGATATGTTCAAGAATCACACCTTTGATATTGCTGGAGCGTTTATCATCCTGATGGTGTTGGTTTATGCTATATCCAAGAATTTCGCTCATTTTTTATCGCGGCAGACATGGTTTGCGATTCTCTTGACCGTCGCGTTACTAGGAGTATGCACCGTGATTTACAGACTGACAGGATTTGACTTGAGTTGGATTATGGTGGTTGGCACCGCGCTTTGGGCAGCGATTGATTCGGCAAAGATTCATCTCAAGCGTTACGAGTCCGCCATCTCGTATGGCCCGGTTGTCCTGTTTTTCGGTTTTGTGTTACTTTGGTTTATCGCATTTCCGTGGTATTTGATTGTTCGTCACAAGATAAAGACGGGCACAGCGGTTTTGAAAGATGGAGATGCGAATGTTGCCGCCTAACAAGAGGATAGGCTGCAATTGTCAAACATAGCGTCAACCAAACTCCAGAGGTTCACAATTGCCGGGTCGCCGTAGAGCGTGAAGGAACCGGCCCGGGTGATTTTCAGCGCCGTAGGTGCGACATCTTTGTAGAACCGTGAACCAAAATAAATTCTAGCCCCGTCGGGGCGGCATATTCTGCCCATTCCTCTGAAGATGCCGCTCCTACGGAGCTTCATCCGTTTTTGAAATTACCGGACTACAAAGATGCCAGCCCTACGGGCTTTCAAAACCCATTCGCCTCCGTGAAAAAATTTCTGCCAGCCAGATTTCACCGGGCGACGGCGTCATCGTATAGCCCTTCGTCCTCGGCGGTGTAGCTGTTCAGGAATGCGCTGTGGTTGCGAGTCGCCGATGCGCGCTGTTGCATCCACTCGGCAAGTTCCGCGAAGTTTTCCGGTGGAAGCTGCTCAATCAATTGCTCGATTTCTTCCACTTTGCTCATGCTGGAAAACTTACGATGCCCCATTCGTGACGGCAAGTTTGAAAATTTGTCGGCGTAGCGGCTTTCGGCAGAAAGCCGCCAAAGCCTACGCGAAATTTCCGGCGGTCTGCCGACCGCCGCTACAAATTCACAATCGCCGGGTCGCCGTAGAGGGTGAAGGAACCGGCACGCGTGATTTTCACGTCCATGAGCTGGCCGCGATGACGTTCCGAACCGTCGAACACCACAATCTTGTTGCAGCGTGTCCGGCCGGTCATCCGCGTCGGATTCTTCTTGCTCGGCCCTTCGACGAGGATTTGCGTCCGCCGCCTGACGAACGCATCATATTTTCGCTTGCCGATTTCATTGATCGTTTCGAGCAGGCGATGATTGCGTTCCTCACGGATTTTTAACGGAACCTGATCCGGCATTTCAGCGGCGGGCGTGTCGCGACGCTGCGAGTATTTGAAGATGTAGGCGTTGTCGAATTGCACTTCGCGAGCGAGCGAAAGGGTCTGCTCGAAGTCGTCCTCGGTTTCGCCGGGAAAGCCGACAATAATGTCCGTCGTGATGCCGATGTCCGGTTTCACACGGCGCAATTTTTTGACGATGTCGAGGAAGCGGTCGCGCGTGTAGCCGCGGTGCATCAATTTCAAGACGCGATCGCTGCCGCTTTGGACGGGCAGGTGCGCACTCTCGACGAGTTTGGGCAGCCGCGCGTAGGCCTGAATCAAATCATCGCCGTAGCCCTTCGGATGCGGCGCAGTGAAACGGATGCGTTCCAGCCCGTCGATTTCATGGACGGCTTCGAGCAGTTGGACGAAGGGGGATAATTGTGACGAGTGACGAGTGACGAGTGACGGGTCGCCCTTGCCACGCGCCACGCGCCACGCGTCACGCTTTTCGCATTTGCCGTAGCGGGTGACGATCTGGCCGAGCAACGTGATTTCCTTCACGCCTTGCGACACAAGCTGGCGGCACTCAGCCACGATATCGGCGATACTGCGGCTGCGTTCCTCGCCACGCGTGTAAGGCACGATGCAGAAGGTGCAATACTGGTTGCAGCCTTGCATGATGCTGACAAAGGCGGTGACGGATTTTTGCGCGTTGCCGTTGAGCAAATGCTCGCGAATCGTCGCTTCGCTGCCCGGCTCCGCCGCCACGTCCACGATTTTATCGCGGTGACCGGCAAGGATTTCGTCGAGGTAATCCGCCACGTGATGAAATTTTTGCGTGCCCAGGACAAGGTCCACGTCCGGCAGATGGTCAATGAGTTCCTGTCCGCGGCTTTGCGCCATGCAACCCATGAAACCGAGCACGACATCCGGACGGTGCTTGCGCACATCCGCCGCGATGTTTTGCATTTTGCCAATCGCCTTTTGCTCCGCGAAATCGCGCACGCTGCAGGTGTTCAGCAAAATCACGTCGGCGACCGCCTCGGATGGCGCGAGGGTGTAACCCTTGGCCACGAGCTGGGCGGCGACAGCTTCGCTGTCGCGTTCGTTCATCTGGCAGCCGTAAGTTTTGATGAAAACACTTGGCATGATGTTTCAGATAAGCAGGATACTTTGAGGCGGCGGCGTTGAAAAGCTGAATCCGTCCGGCGGCAACGGAAAGGCCGCAACCTGGCACGACCACCGGGCAACGGGGGGTGAGTCGGTTTGGTGTCCCGTCCCGCGGTTTGCGGGACGGCAAATAACAGGATATGCCTGCACTAACCGCCTGAAGGCGGGACACCAAACGCCAGCAGCATTGAGTTGCGTCTCGACGTAACCCACTTGCAGCGGGGAGACAACCTTGTATCTTTGTCCGAGGCGGTAGATTGATTGGGTTTGCGCTCCGGCGCGGACCAAATCTTACTATGGAATTTGAACCACTGAAAGTTTTGCTCGTTGGCAACGACGCGCGTTTTGCGCACGGCGTCGCGGAAATGCTGCGCGCGAGCGGCGGAGTGACCGAAGTCGCTACGGTTCCGACTTTGGAAGCCGGGCTGGCTGAATTGGCGGCCCATTCATACCACGCCATTTTGTTTGAACTCCCATCCGCAAACGCCGCCGGTCTGTTCCAAGTCACGCAGCTCACCCTCAAAATCCCGCGTCTGCCGGTCGTGGTGTTCGGTCCGGCAAATGACGGGATATTCGGGGCGGAAATCATCCGGGCGGGCGCGCAGGATTATCTGACCAAAGATGAAATTGAGCCGCGCGCGCTGCAACATGCCCTTCGCTGTGCGATTGAACGCCAGCATGAATACAACGCGCTGATTGATGAAAAAGACAATTACTACGGTATTTTCGACCACCTGGTGGAAGGCGTTTTTCGCACGACCCCGGACGGGCATTATTTGCTGGCGAACGTGGCGCTGGCGCGCATTTACGGCTACGAATCGCCGGTGGAATTGATGGCCAGCATCAAGGACATCGCGACCCGGCTTTATGTCGAACCGGGACGGCGCGAGGAATTCGTCCGGTTGATGCGGGAAAATGACACCCTCACGGATTTCGAATCGGAGATTTACCGCAAGGACAACTCCGTCATCTGGATTTCGGAAAATTGCCGCGCGGTGCGCGACGCGCAAGGCACACTGCTCTATTACGAAGGCGCGGTTCAGGACATCACGCAAAGCCGGCAGGTTGAGCAGGCGCTGCGGAAATCCGAATCACTTTATCATTCGTTGGTGGAAACCATGCCGCAAAACGTTTTTCGCAAAGACCTGCAAGGGCGGTTCACCTTCGCCAATCAACAATACTGCGACCACTACCATTGTAAATTGGAGGACATTCTGGGCAAAACCGATTTTGATTTTTTTCCGAAGGAATTGGCGGAAAAATATCAGCGGGATGACCAGCGGGTCCTGGAAACCGGACAAACTTTCGAAATCACCGAAGAACATCATCCTTTTGGACAGGAGAAAACCGCCGTTCAAGTTGTCAAAACACCGCTTTACGGAGCCGATGGAAAAATTGCCGGACTCCAGGGCATCTTCTGGGACATCACGGAGAAAAAGCGCGCCGAGGAACAAATTCGCCGGACGACCGCCGAGTTGGCGCGCAGTCGCGAGGAATTACGCGTCAAAAACCAGCTCATGGAGGGCAATCTGCAAATGGCGCGCGAAATCCAGCTGGCCATGCTGCCGCAACAATACCCGGTTTTCCCCGGCAACGTACTCCCGGAACAAAGCGCGTTCCAATTCGTCCATCGCTATCAGGCCGCCGAAACGGTGAGTGGCGATTTTTTCAGCGTCTCCGCACTCTCGGACAACGAAGCCGCCGTCTTCATTTGCGACGTGACCGGCCATGGCGTGCGCGCCGCGCTCGTTACCGCCATGATTCGCGCGCTGGCGGAGGAATTGAAACCGCTGGCACGCGAGCCGGGAAATTTTCTGCGCAAGCTTAATTCCGATTTGTGCAGCATCCTCAAAAGCACCGGCTCGCCGATGCTCACCACGGCGTTTTACCTCGTCGCCGACTGGCCGACCGGCAAAATGCGCTTCGCCAACGCCGGCCACCCCAAACCGTTGCTCATGCACCGTTCCACGGGCCGGATCGAGTTGCTCGCCCACGTCTCCAGCCGCGGCGAGCCTGCGCTCGGCCTGTTTGACAACCCGTCGTATCAAACCAGTGAAGTCACCATCGCGCCCGGCGATTTCGTGATGCTGTTCACCGACGGCCTCTACGAAGTGCAGGGGCAAAATGAAGAATTGTATTCACAGGAACGACTGATGCTGGACGCGCAAAACCTGCTGCAAAAACCGGCCGCGCAAATGTTCGACGAATTGCTCGAAGCCATCCGCGCATTTTCCGTGGATCACGAATTTGATGACGACGTCTGCCTCGTCGGAATGGAATTCGCCGGAAAGCCTGCCTGATCGCGCTTGTTTTATTGTGTTGCGCTGTTGTCATAATTGTGTTACAGTCGCGCCATGAATGAAACATTGACCATCCGACTTGGCGAAAAACTGGCGCACGCCTTGCACGCGGAAGCGAGTCAAACCGGCCTGGCCAAAGGCGAGATTGCACGGCAAGCGCTGGAATCGCGGCTGCAACGCGGTGGCAAACTGGCGGTGATGCAGCATTACTTCGGCACGATGCGCGGCCCGTCCGACCTCAGCACCAATAAATCTCACCGTCGCAATTGGAACAAGCAGCAGGCATGAAAAATATTCTCGATGCCGGCCCGCTCATCGCCGCGCTCAATCGTCAGGACAAACATCATCGCTGGGCTTGCGAAATTTTGGAACGTCTCGGTCCGCCCTTTTATTCCTGCCCGGAAGCCATGGCCGAGGCCGCCGCGATGACCGGTCAACCCGCCGCCATCGTGGAAATGATTCAATCGGAAGAAATTATTCTTGCGTTCGACCTGTCCGAACAAGCCGCCGGTGTGCTGTCGCTGCTCAAGAAATATGCCGACCGCGACATGGATTTGGCGGACGCCTGCATCGTGCGCATGACTGAATTGATACGCGATTGCCGGGTTGTGACTTTGGATCGCGCGGATTTCGCGGTCTATCGCCGGAACGGGCGCGACCTGATTCCAGTGATTGCTCTGCCGGTTAAATAGTTCAGCCGCGAATTCGGTGATACGTCCGCCCTCACCCCAATCCTCTCCCCCAGGAGAGGGGGAATCGTTCGCCGCGTTTTGAGCCATGCGATAGACCGCGTTATCCTGTGTCTCACGGCAAATAACACAGAATCGGTGACTGCAACGAGGATCGAGAAATTATCCAGCGACGTGAGTTGCTCTCCCTCTCCCCGGGGGAGAGGGCGAGCGCAAACACCAACTCCACTGAAAGCGTCGAGAAATAAATTTTCATCACACGTGATTTCTTCCGCCTTCGCTCCCGTCTTTGTTTCACTCCAATGCGGCAAGTCGTTTCGGCACGACGAGCCGTTGTTTCACCTTGATTCGTGAAATTCGTGTCCGGCTATTCGGATAAAATTTTGATGGAACGGGTTTTCTCGGAACGTTTTCTGGCGGTTTCATTCAGAATCTTCTTTCGCAACCGCAGATTTTTCGGCGTCGCTTCCACGTATTCGTCCACGTCAATGTATTCCAGCGCCCGTTCGAGGCTCAATTTCAACGGCGCGGTGAGCTGGATGCCCTTGCCATCGCCCACCGAGCGCATATTGGTCAATTTTTTCGCCTTGCAGGGATTCACGGGGATGTCGTTTTCGCGCGCGTTTTCGCCCACAATCATGCCGGCGTAAATGGCGTCGCCCGGTTCCACCATCAGGCGGCCGCGTTCCTGAATCATGTTCAGGGCGTAGGACATTGCTACGCCGCTTTCCATGCTGACGAGCGAACCGTTCTTGCGCGCGGCGATTTCTCCGCGGTCGGGGCCATATTCGTGGAAGAGATGGCTCATCACGCCGAGGCCGCGCGTCTGGTTCACCAAGTCGGTCTCGAACCCAATCAAGCCGCGCATGGGAATCAGCGCCTCGATGGTCACCTGGTCGCCATGATGGTTCATGCTGGTGATTTCGGCCTTGCGACTGGAAAGGTTTTCCATGATGACGCCCATGAATTCCTGCGGGATTTCGAGAAACAACTGTTCAATCGGCTCCAGCATGTTGCCGTTGGCGTCCTTTTTGTAGAGCACTTCGGGGCGCGAAACCAAAACTTCGTAGCCTTCGCGCCGCATTTGCTCGACGAGGATGGCGATTTGCATTTCGCCGCGGCCCTCGACTTCAAAGATTTTCGGATCGGCGGTCTGCTTGATGCGCAAGGCAACGTTGGTGCGGATTTCCTTTTGCAGCCGCTCCCAAATGTGCCGCGCGGTGACGAGTTTGCCGTCCTGGCCGGCGAGCGGGCTGTCGTTTACGGCAAATTCCA
>Ga0116110_1000788_pt1 | contig 17752 bp, 14 predicted proteins | sample June2015DPH_8_50_FD_89719 | JGI IMG/M metagenome (GOLD analysis project Ga0116110, IMG submission 89719) | Peatland microbial communities from SPRUCE experiment site at the Marcell Experimental Forest, Minnesota, USA - June2015DPH_8_40 | ecosystem: Environmental > Terrestrial > Soil > Wetlands >...
AGATGGAATCCCAATGACTAGCACTAAACTTATGTAGCGTACGCGAATAAGTTTCTGACAGCATACCCTAGAAGTCATCTCATAAACCTGTTTTGAAAGGGCACGGCTTCAACCGTGCCGCAAAATGCCCAATAGATATTGGGGCTTTAGCCCCTGAGGGTCGTTTTGCACAGATTGAGTGGTGTTTATGAGATGGCTTCTAGTTTCTTTTATAGCCACACTTTGTGCGAGCCTGTCTATGCCCAGCATGTAAGACGCGGGTATATTAGGGGGGAAATACCTGGATATTCATTCAAACATGTGATGCATCTTCAAAATCAGAATTCAATATCGGTAATAGCTTACAGTCTCAGGCAAATCGCTTGAAAAGAATTCTAACCTGCGAAACGATAACGTGTGGAAAGTAGAATAGTAGCTATATAGTAACCAAACTGATAAGACTCAGATCGTCTACCATGATTTGAGCGATGTAATTCATTCACGGCTGATAAATGAGCGGGTAAATCCGGTGATAATTGCTAGGTGGCAAAGGATCGTTCTAACATTATTTACAATACCGGCGCCAAGAAGATGCTGCTGCAAACAGAGAGTCATAGGGATTTTGTAGTGTTCATATCGCTATTATGACGACCAAGGTAATTATTACTGGCGGAAACGGATATATAGGCACTGCATTGGTTCGGAAAATGGTGCGTTCCGGTGTGGAAGTACATGCAATAGTACATCGGAATTCGGACAATCTGTCTCTTCTTCTCCCTGGTGAGTTTATGCATAAGGTCAGCGACGATCCACTGGCCATTACCACATTGGTGCAACAAGTGCAACCCGGCGCCATTTATCATCTTGCTGCGGTCCATGCTGAGCCTCCAACCTTCAACGATATGTTGTCAATGCTGAACTCTACTGTCATACTAGGGGCAGCATTGTTGCATGGCGCAACACTTTGCAACCATCCTCCAGTCTTTGTCAATATAGGGACATACTGGCAGTTTGGCGAAGGGCAACAAGGATATTCGCCCAATACTTTTTATTCCTCCGTTAAACAGGGCATGCATGATCTGATGATTTTCTTTCGCCGATCACATGGAATTCGCGCAGTAACGATGGTGCTTTATGATGTCTTTGGACCGGACGATACTCGGCCTAAAATCTGGACCAAGTTAGCTCATGCTCGTCCCGGTTCCCGCTTCCTTGTTACCGAAGGGCGGCAATACATCGAACTTGTTCATGTGGATGATGTCGTGCAGGCCCTTCTTCTTGCTGCAGACGAGCTTGGCTATGGCGTGTCCATGGAGCCGACCTATGCTATTTTCTCTAAAGCACGACTTACCTTGAAAGAGCTTTTGGAAAAGGTCCATGAGAAGGCAGGACTTGATCTAGAGTTTATCTGGGGTGGCATAGATTATTGGCCAGGACAGATATTCGATCCATGGCGGGGTAATTGCCTTCCTGGTTGGCAGCCTCTCATCGATCCGATAGAGGGGGTGACAAGACTGGTGCGTGAAGCAGCTGCTCTGAGACAAGCCGAACCCAAAGGTTCAATGTAAAAGGGGGATAATGAATACTACATGTTCCAAGGGGAAACCTCTAGTGTCCTTCATTGTACCAGTTTACAATGAGGAATCGAACATACTACCCTTCTACGAAGCAGTCTTGTGTCAAGCGTCCCTACTTGATGCGCGTTATGAGTTTGAGTTTGTCTTTACCGATAATCACAGCACGGACCGGACCTATGAATTGCTCGAATCACTCGCCAACAAAGATGGTCGCATTCGTGTTTTCGGCTTTTCTAAAAACTTTGGTTATCAACGCTCCATCATGACCGGCTATACCAAGTGTCGCGGGGATGCAGCCATCCAACTAGACTGCGATCTTCAGGATCCTCCCGAACTGGCGGCTAGGTTTTTAGAGCATTGGCAAGAGGGAGCCGACGTGGTTTACGGCATTCGCATCCAGCGTTCTGAGAGTTGGGCTATTAACTTTACTAGGTCTATCTTCTACCGACTAATGAACGCGCTCAGTGAAGATAAACTTCCCGTCGATGTAGGCGATTTTCGTCTTATCAGTAGGCGCATCATTGATTTACTTTGTGTATATGAAGAAGTTCAACCATATCTGCGAGGCACCATAGCTTCCATGGGTTTTAAGCAGGTTGGTATTGAATATGCCAGGGCAGCGCGCGAGCGAGGAGAGAGCAAATACCCAATCTCAAAGCTGATATCGCTTGCAGTAGATGGAATCTTAAACCATTCCACTGTCCCTCTACGTTTTTCGACGTATTTTGGGCTGACCATCTCCTCCGTTACGCTTTTAATGATGTCTGGGTATGTAATCGCCAAGTTAGCATTAGGTTTGAACTGGCCTGCCGGCTTCACTACCCTTGCTGCGCTCATTCTACTATCAACGAGTATCAATGCCATGCTACTAGGTATTATCGGGGAGTATCTTGGTAGAGTATATCGTCAACTCAGGAAGGAACCGCTTACAATAATTGAGCGGAGCATTGACCGGCCTTCTGCGCCGAATATCCCTTAGTGATTTATCCGGATGCTTCTCGAACCGAACAGACAAATGAAGACCCAGGGATGAAATCGGTTGCTCCGCCGCCGTTTCGGAGGGGAAGCAAAGGCTCAATCAGTTTCCACTATTCGTCCGGCAGTAACTCCTATCGTTTTTATTTAACTGAAGTTAAACAGCCAATCCAACTCATGCAAAGTGTCCATCTTGAGGCCGCATCTATATATGAAACACGCTCTAAGGGAGATCAGCACTATGGGCATTCTCGATCGACTACGAGGGAGCAAGATTAACCCCGTTTGTGAAGTAGACAATCGGGTCGTAAACACAGGTGAAGGGCGCAGCCTCACAACTCGGCAGATAGCCATAGAAAGCGTCACTTCAGATAAGTTCAAGTGGTCAGCAGCAGCCGCACTTTTTGCACTCTGCGTGGCGCCAACTTTTATTTCATATCAGCCATATCTGTTCAACGGATGGGACGATGCACAATACTTTCAAAGAGCTATAGAGGCTAGCCGGGCCTTTTGGACCGGGAATGGGCAGGGGCTCCTCGCGGCGATGGTGAGCATCCGGCCCCCGGCTATGACGTTATTGGGCTTGCCTTGGGGCCCATTGGCGTCCTGGAATGACGCAGGCAGGTGCTTTATCACGCTGACTGCGGTCATATCGTTCTTGGCGGCTTTATGTATGTATCTGATGATGCGCATCGGAGTGAAGCCGTTTTTTCTCGTTGCGGCCAGTATTTGCGTGTTCGCATCAATGGGACCTTACCCTCACCCGCAAGCGGAAGCGCATGTCCATGCAACCGGGTTCCTAGCGGACAGTCTATTCGCGTGGACGATTCTGGCGGCGCTGCTCCTCATCCCGTATGAGGCGAGGATCCATTGTACCTCAACCGGAAGCGCCGTCTTGCGGGGCATTCTGTGGGGGTTGATACTTTCGCTAGGAGTGATGACGAAATTTAGTTTCTTTTATTTTGTGGTACTTATCATTCCGGTCTTGTTGTTTATAAAATTTTATCAAGATGGATTACGGCACGTCCTCACGGCGCTTATCGCATTTGCTTGCTGTTCAATACCACCTGCTTTCTATTTGCTTCGATGGGGACGAACGGCATTCGAGACAGCGAAAGACTATTCCTTTGGATCGAATGCTGGCTTCTTTTATGTTCCGCTACGGTCATTTCTACACTGGGAGATACGACTTTCGCCGGGCATTGGGCTCTCCTTCATGCTGATGGCCGCCGCACTCATATATCTCTTGACCAAAAAGCGACTCACGCAGTCGTGGCCCGATTTCGCGGCGCTTCTGATCGTAACTGGTTTTGGCATAGTTGTACTCGCGTCTACTAACAGGCATATTCGGTATGAATTTCCGGCTTTCGTGGCGCTGCCGTTCCTGACCGGGATACTTATGTCCGGTAAAGGGCGCTCGGTCCCCCGTCCATACGCGGCTCTAGCCGCGGGTTTCGTCTTATGTGGTCTGATTGCGGCCAGTGTGCCAACGGGGCATCGGCCTGATAGGCAATATCTGAGCAGGTGCGAAGCGGTATTGGCACAGGCTGTTCGATGCCATGCAAAGCGTATTGTTCTTGCTACCGATAGCCCTACATTGAATGGCGATTTAATGGATCTTGCCATGAAGTTTTCAGCACCAACTGTCTCAGTTGACAATTTAGCTTATCAGGCTATGATGGGTGTGCCGATCGAAGAGGATTTCCATACAATCAGCGAATCCGATCAAGTCGTCTTTCAAGACCGCCGCGAATTGACACCGGCATTCACAAATCAACGAGTCTCAGAATACGAACACTATATTAGACAGGGTGAGTCTGTTGCGGTCAGGGTTGGGAACGATATTACTGTTTACTCGATGCACTGCAAGCCTTAAACTGAGAGCTTGTTTATGAAGATGACGAACAAGATTCTCAATTAAGCAGAGGATTTCAGGGTGGTACGGAATCGCTCTATTTATGAATGCAAATGCAGCTTTGCCATTTCAATTCCACTCAGGGCGGAACAATTTATCCGTACCAGCCCCATAACGGAGATTACAGCTACAATCAGTTAAATCATCTACGCGGTCACCAGCGAATGGCGCAACGACAATTGCAGCACTAAGGTGGATGCAGTCAGGTATGTTCTACTATGAACTCGAGTTCAACCGAGCAATTTCTTTCAGAAAGTTAGAGTGCGATGAGATTTCTCACGGAGTGCCTTGTGTGTTTAGGTAGGGACTTTACAACTCGGATTGAGACCACATTCACAGGCGCCCCGCTTGACGCTGCCCAGTTTTTTCTCGCCAACCGCCATGCCGTCGTCCACGGGCGGATTCAGCGCTGTAACCACTGTGGATTTACCTTTACCAATCCGCAGTTCTCCCCCGATGAATACGACGAAATTTACAAGAACGCGCCTGGACCTAGCGATTCAAACATCTCCATGGATGAAGCAGACGCCAGGCGCTTTAGTCGCCTTGCAAAAAAGGTGCGTAGCGATGTTGGCAGGTTCGACCGTTTTCTCGATTTCGGCTGCGGCCGGGGTGGCTTCCTATCCGCAATGAATGATCCAGCGGGCGTTGGCTTCGATGTCGGAGAACCGGGAAATTTTTCGGTGGGCCCCTGCCAAGTCACAACTGGTCGATTATTCGATATTGTAGGAAGCCCGGAGTTCGAGAAGGAGAGTTTCGATCTGATCACAGCCATCTATGTGTTCGAACACCTTCCTCAGCTCGACAAGTACGTTGAAGTGTTGCGTGGATTGCTAAAGCCAGGAGGGCATTTGGTGACCGTATTACCAGACGCGGGCAGTTGGGCTGCGAAGCTATCAGGCAACCGCTGGAATAACTATTTGCTCGAGCACCTGTGGTATTTCGATAAGAATAAACTTAAGATATTCATGGAGCGTGCAGGATTTCACTTGACGCGCCATCGAACAGAGCCATATGACGCGCCCTTGGCGCATATCGTGCGCCGGGTTGCGCAAACGTATGGGCTCTCTGCCCCCCGACTTGGGCCGGTACTCTCCAGAGTTGTATTTCCTGTGCCGATCGGCCTAATGTACGATGTGTTCAAACGCCCAAGCTGAAACAGGTAACTCTCAGTAGATGCAGAGCCGACATGGTGCCACGGAGGTTCCGCACTAAGCCTATGTGGCGCACACGACTAGATTTCTGACAAATGACGCGTAGGAAGTTGCAGTGATACATATATAGAATGCATGCAATATTGGACTCTAGCTGAGCATTTTGCGATTGAAAAGTCGCGGAAGGCATCTAATGTCACAAACATCGATTCGGAATAATGATGCCTCTGGCCACGTGACGATTGGCGGTCATGAAGCGGTCACGCCCCACGGCGCAGCGCGAACTACCTCGCACCGCCTTACTGATCTCCTCGTTGCAGTGTTTCTCTTCTTCGCAAGTTTCGCCTTCGTTCTCTGGCAAAACATGCACCTCGCCATACTCTGGGATCTCAGCTTTATCCTTGAAACCGCGACCCGCATCTCGCTTGGCCAACTCCCCTACCGTGACTTTCCATTAATGTATCCGCCCCTTACCTTCTTGGTGCAGGCCGCGATCATAAAACTCTTCGGTCGTGTCGTTTTCTACCACTATCTCTACGCTGCGGCAACCTCTGCACTGGCCTCGCTCCTTACCTGGCGTATTATGCTTCGCCTGTTGGCCGCCACGCGACTTCCACAACGCCTCTTTGCCTTTCTATTGGCTGTGCCGTTAATCTTTCTTGGCACCAACAGCATATATCCGCATCCGTTCTACGATTCGGACTGCTGCGTCTTTATTATCTTCTGTATCTGGTTGCTTCTGCGTCTTGAATCAAGACACTTTCCTCGGGGCGTCACTTTCGTCTGCGGACTTCTACTCACCGTTCCACCCTTTATCAAGCAGAACACCGGACTCGCCTTCCTGATCAGCGCTCTCTTCTGCATTGCCTATTTCGGAATTCGTAACCACCGAGCGAGTCTTCTGCTTCTTGGCGGGGCTGCAACAGGTTTTTCCAGCGCACTGGCGCTTATCCAGTACTCAGTCGGACTCCGGAAATATCTCTACTGGACAGTTCAATACGCGTCGTCGGCAATCGCCAGGAGGGGTAACATGACGATGCAGGCCATGCTGAGTATTTATGGTGTGGGCTCAAAGCACGCTGCTCCGTTCTGGATCTATATCTTCTTCGCCCTTAGTTCCGCACTGTTACTTTTGTCTTTTCACGCAGCACGACCTGCCATCAACTGGCTTGCTTCAGCGATTCTTGCTCTACCTTTTGTCGCATCTATTGTCGAACTCTTTCTGAACGCACACACTCCGACGAAAGGGACTGCTGCACTTCTACACCTCTGGCCCATTTGGCTCATCGCATCGTTTGCCATTGCGCTTTGGAAGCTGCCACGCGCCACGGCGCTTTCGCAACTTCTCCCGTTCATCCTTCTTGGAACCATCCATGGTGCGTTGCTCTCTCAACAGGTAGTAGGCTCCACTTACGCACTCTGGCCGATGCTGATGATACTCATTGCGGCCAGCGTGGCTGCCCTCGCCCCAACCAACAGGGAATACGCTCAGACAAAATACAACAAGGAGAATGTTGTTTTGCAGCCCTCCACTGTCCCGCTAACCGCATTCACTGTTGTTGTCTCATTTGCGCTGCTCATCGCCGGTGGTTCTTACGCGATCAGCCATGTGCGCCTGGTCTACGCGGACCTCTCTGGAGACTCTCTGGAGCATTCCAACCTTCCTGCTCTGAGCGGCCTCGCTATGCGCGGCCAGTATTTACCTGATTTCGAAGAGCTCGTAGCCTACACCGATCGTGAAATCCCGCGTGGTGACGCCGTCCTCATGCTTCCCGACGAGGATCTCTTTTACTTCACTACCGGACGCAATCCACAATTTCCTGTCCTACTATTCGATAATTATATGAATCCCTACAATTCAGTGCAAATTGTTCAGATTTCAAGTGAGCGGAACGTCCGCTGGCTCGTCGTGAAGCGCAGACTTCAACTCAACGTATCGCCTTTCTCCATCCAGCCGCAGCTACTCGAACTGCTCTACCGCGATTTTGAACCCGCCGCCTCCCTTAATAACTACGAAATATTCCGACGTAACTAGGAGTGGAAAGAGTCAAGGCATCGTCTTAATGAAGCAACATATCCTAATCAGTACTGGCATCTACATTGCATATTTCGGAAGTCGCAACCGCAGCGCTAGTATTCTGCTCCTCGCCGTGCCGCAACGGGATTCACCTGTGTGTGCATGTGTGACGTTGGTGATTAAACATAGCTCGGCGTTTGAGAAGCTGCCGGAGGTTATTAATGCTTACAGATGATCTTCTTTGGATGTTTTATCACCGTATGTTCCAGATACGGTACGTTGAGGAGTCGTTCTTAAAGCTTTATGACCGCGGTCTCATCTTTGGTACTGTGCATACGTGCATCGGACAAGAAGTGAGCGCGGTAGCGGTTACGCAAGCCCTGGATGCAGGAAAGGATATTGTTTGGTCGAACCATCGAGGCCACGGACACTATCTTGCGTTCACTGGCGACTTGAAAGGGCTTGTCTCCGAACTCTTAGGCAAAGCCAGCGGTGTGTGCGCGGGGATCGGGGGAAGTCAGCATCTGCACAGCAGAAATTTCTATAGTAACGGCATTCTCGGCGGAACAATTCCTTGCGCCGTGGGGTGCGCTTACGCGGAGAAATACAAAGGAAGCGGTGGTATCGTAGCTGTTTATTTTGGAGACGGAGCGCTTGCGGAAGGCATAGTCTACGAAAGCTTCAATATAGCTTCTCTCTGGGATTTGCCCATTTTGTTCGTGCTGGAAGATAACGGGATTGCTCAGAGCACGCCAAAGCAGTATGAGCACGCCGGCGAGTTCGCCGCACGCGGCGAGAGCTTCGGAATCCAGACTACCCGGATGCATGCTAGCGACGTTGTTGCGGTGTACGGTGCATCGTGTTCCATGGTGGATGAGATCAGGCGAGTTTCGAGGCCACAGCTTCTCGTTTTAAATACTCACCGTTTCGCTCCTCACAGCAAAGGCGACGATACGCGAGATCCCAAAGAGATACTCGCACTGCGCGATCATGACCCTATCGGTCTTCATCGGGAACAACTTCGAGCTTGCGACGAGGAGCGATTGGATCGATTGGAGCGCGAGGTCGTACGTCAGATCGATGCATGTGTTGCGGTGGCCATCGAAGACGACAGCTTGAAACCGGATTGGTTTCTGGCAAACAGGGACCCGCGATGACATATCTGGAAAGTCTCAATTTGGGTCTGCGAGAACTCCTGGAAGAGTTGCCGCAGGTGGTCGTCTTCGGCGAGGACCTGCTGGATCCGTATGGGGGGGCGTTCAAAGTTACGCGTGGTCTGCAACGTGACTTTCCAAAGCAAGTGCTTACGACGCCGATTAGCGAGGCTGCGCTAACGGGGATTGCGAACGGGATGGCGCTACGAGGACTGCGCCCAGTGTTAGAGATCATGTTTAGCGACTTCTTGGCTCTTTGCATGGATCAGATACTCAACCACGGTGCCAAGTTTCGCACCATGTATAACAACACCGTGACCGTGCCCGTTACCATCCGAACACCGGTTGGCGGCGGTCGTGGTTATGGGCCCACACATAGCCAGTGCATTGAAAAGCTCTTTATGGGGATTCCCGAAATCCGCATTGTCGCGCCCTCCTTGTTCTGCGATGCCGGCCAGGTGTTGAGACATGCGGTACTCGACGACAAGTTTGTGTTGTTTCTTGAGCATAAGCTCCTATATACACTCGACTTACTCTCTGCCGCGACAGGTTTGGGAGTCGAAACAGTCAAAGATGAACTTGGTTACCCTGCAGCCTTGGTGCGGAACTACGATTCGGGTTACCCGGACGTAACGCTGATTACGTACGGAGGCATGACTCGGTTTGTCGTATCCGTGTTACAACGAATGGCGGAAGAGGAAATCAAAGTTCTAGCCTGTGTCCCGACGCTGATCAAACCGCTGCCCTTTGACTTGCTTCGCAGCGCGGCTGACAGGTCGGGACGGGTGGTGGTCGCAGAAGAAGGGGGCTTACACTGGGGTTGGGGTGCTGAAATTGCTGCGCGGATGCAGGAGTCCTTGTTTGGCAGACTTCGAGCGGCCGTGCGCAGAGTTGGCGCTGTGGATATCGTGATTCCGGCGGCGCGGACGCTGGAGCGTGCCGTGCTGCCTGCCGATACTGACATTGAGAAAGCAATCCTCGAGGTATTAAAGTGACACGATTCATAAAAATGCCCATGGTTAACGCGAATGAGGACTCTGCGCTGCTGTGCGCTTGGACGAAACCAGATCAGTCGTTGGCGAGCAAAGGCGAGATAATCGCGGTCATTGAAACCAGCAAGGCCACAATCGATCTCGAAGCTGAGGACACCGGCTACATCCACATCTTTGTACATGCGGGCACCCAGGTAATGGTGGGTGAAATCGTCGGAGCGCTTTGTGACAAGCCGGACGAAGTGCCTGAAAGACCTCTAAGCAAGTACGGGCTCCAGAACGATCGCAGCGTGGAGCGCAAGGTGACGAAAAAGGCCGAGCTCGCCGCAGCCAAGGCTGGCTTGGATATGAAGAGGATTCAGATTGAAATCCCTGGCGCTGAATCGATCACCGAGGCGGACATCATTGCGTACATGGAACAACATGGCGCCGGTCAGTCGATTGCGGAGGGCGGGGGTTGTGACCTTGTCGATGATTCATATCCACGAAACCGCCAGCAACGGTTGTTGATCATCGGTGGCGGGCTCGGTGCAGTACAGGTTCTGGACTCACTATGCCGGATCGAGCATCAGCGAGCAACCGCCATTGTTGATGATACCCCAGACCTAGTCGGCAAGACCCTTATGGGCGTGCCAATTTTAGGAGGACAGGAAGCTATCGAGGTCCTCTTCAAAAAGAATCTCTTCGATGCAGCCGTTGTTTCCGTAAGTACGAGCATCGCATTCCGGCAAAGGATGGATAACATGCTTCGTCAGGTGAACATCCCCATGGCGAATATCATCGACCCGAGTGCCCGAGTGCAAAGGAATGCAGTGTTAGGCGTGGGGAATGTCATTCTTGCGTACTGTCACATTGGTGCCTGCACGAGTATCGGGAATGGCAATTTTTTCAGCCCGTATGTGGACGTCGAACACCATTGCAGTGTGGGGGACTTTTGTACTTTTGGTCCGGGAGTAATGATGAGTTCACTGGTCAAAATCGGAGCGAGGGTGAAGTTCGGAACGGGAATCTTCATCGAACCTAAGTTGGTTGTCGGATCTGACAGTATTATCGGCTCCGGAGCCATACTGACGAGCGACATTCCCCACAATTCGATTGTCAAGACGAAGATCAATTATTCAATTCGATCACGTGACTAGCGCCGCCGCTATCGAAAAGGAGCAGAGTTTATATGCCTTTTATAGGATAGTGTTGGTGTAGATATCAACTCCTGTGTTGGTGTTGTTGCAGTCGGATGTGTAGCGTCAAACAACTCGCATTGCAGTAGTGCTGATGGATACGAAAGGCTCATTCAAGATGGCAAGCAGCACAATTATCGATCGTTGCACAATTATCGATCTACCAAAGATTTCTGATCAACGTGGAAACTTGACCTTTATTGAAGGAGGCCATCACGTGCCTTTCGATATTCGTCGGGTATATTACCTATATGATGTGCCTGGCGGTTCGGAACGCGGCGGCCACGCGCATAAGGAATTGCAGCAGCTCATTATCGCCATGTCTGGTAGTTTTGACGTAATACTGGATGATGGGAACAATAAAAAGCGAGTTCATCTGAATCGATCTTACAGCGGTCTCTATGTTTGTCCGATGATCTGGCGAGAACTGGACAATTTCTCTTCCGGATCTGTATGTATGGTGCTGGCGTCCAACTATTACGATGAAGCCGATTATTATCGCGATTATGCCGAATTCATACGGGCGCGGAGCTGAGAATGAGTGTCCCGTTTCTTGACCTGGGGGCGGCCTACCGCGAGATTCAAGCTGAGCTTGAGTCGTCAGTCCTGGATTCTTTGCGTTCCGGACGGTACATCGGCGGGCAGGATGTGGAGGCCTTCGAGCAGGAATTTGCGGCCTTCAGCGAAACCCAGTATTGCGTGGGCGTCGCCAATGGACTGGATGCGCTGCGTTTGGCGTTGGATGCTATGGGGATTGGCGCTGGGGATGAGGTCATCGTCCCGTCCAATACCTATATTGCCACTTGGCTTGCAGTGAGTCAGTCCGGTGCGATCCCTGTCCCTGTCGAGCCTGTGGAGTCCACCTATAACCTCGATCCGGGCAGGATTGATGCGGCCATTACGTCACGTACCAAGGCAATACTGCCGGTGCATCTGTATGGGCAGCCGGCGGATATTGACCCGATTCTCGCTTTGGCGCGCAAACATGGACTGCGCGTCCTGGAAGATGCGGCGCAAGCGCACGGCGCTCGCTATAATGGAAAACGACTTGGCGGACATGGGGACGTTGTGGCGTGGAGCTTCTATCCAGGGAAAAATCTGGGCGCGCTGGGTGATGCCGGCGCTATTACAACTAATGACCCGGAGCTTGCCGAGCGAATTCGCGTATTGCGCAATTACGGTTCAAGAATAAAGTATGTGAACGAAGTAAAGGGCTACAATAGCCGTCTAGACCCGGTGCAAGCAGTAGTTTTGCGGGTAAAGCTCAGGCATCTGGACGAATGGAATGCCCGCCGGACAGCGATTGCTGCGCGCTACACAGCAGAATTGGCGGGCGTAGGGTTGGTGTTACCCGAAGTGCCGAAGTGGGTTGAACCCGTGTGGCACCTTTATGTTGTGCAACATGCAGATCGGGATGGCCTGCAAAAGGCTCTACAGGAGGCCGGCATTGGGACGCTGATTCACTACCCGATTCCGCCACATCTGCAAAAGGCGTATCGGGATGCGGGTTATGCAGTGGGCCGGTTTCCCATTGCGGAACGCATGGCCAATCGCCTGCTCAGCTTGCCCATGGGACCGCAGTTGGATGATGTAGGTGTTACGGCCGCGATTGTCGCGCTGAAAGAAGCAGCTCACGGATGACCGAGGCGAAAGAATCATATCATCGCATATTGAGAAGCACTTCTATTATTGGAGGTGCGTCATTCCTCAATATCGCAATCGGGGTGTTGCGCTCTAAGATTTTGGCCGTATTGCTTGGACCGGCGGGTTTGGGTCTGGCCAGCCTGTACACCGGCCTCATGGGGACTGCATCCACGGTTGCAACCATGGGTCTGGGCCCCGTGGGCACGCGCCAGATTGCGGAGGCTTACAGTAGAGACGATGCGCACGTGATCATGGTGGCGCGACGCGCCTTGTTCTGGGGCACTATGCTCCTTGCCAGTGCCGGCGGGCTGGTTGTTTGGTCTCTGCGGTCGGTCTTGGCTGCGCAGGCGCTGGGCAGCGCCTCCTATTCCGGCGTAGTCGGATGGCTTTCGATTGGGGTAGCGCTCTCGGTTGCCGGAGCATCGCAGGGAGCGTTGATCCAGGGCATGCGCCGCATCGGCGATATCGCCCGTCTGAATGTCTTTGGATCGATATGCAACACTGTGCTGGGCATCGGCATTCTATGGCGGTGGGGCAAGGACGGGTTGGTCGCTTACGTGCTGGTGGTCCCCCTTATGAACTTTGTACTCGGCCACGTATACGTGTCGAGACTGCCGAAAGCCGGAACTGAGAACGTTAGCCTACAGGAGTTATCGCGCGAATGGAAGATGCTCCTTCGCCTTGGCCTGGCAATGGTGGGGGCAGGGTTTGTTCAACAGTTTGCGCAGCTCTGGATCCGGATCGATGTCGCCAGAGTTTTGGGTGCGCAGTCGCTTGGTCAATATCAGGCATCCTGGACAATATCAATGCAGTACGTAACCTTTGTAGTCTCGGCCATGGCAACAGATTACTACCCCAGGCTGACAGGCGTAATCCACGACCCCAAAGCCGCCGGGCGTCTGGTAAACGAACAGACAGAAATCACTTTGCTGTTGGGCGCACCCGTTTTCATCGGCATGATGGCCGCTGCGCCCTGGGTGATTCATCTGTTCTATACTGCGTCTTTCACCCCTGCGATCGCGATTCTTCGGTGGCAAGTACTGGCGGACGTTCTGAAAGTAATGAGCTGGCCATTGGCCTACTTAATACTTGCAGCTGGGGATGGGAAAACCTACTTTTACACGGAAATTGCCGCATGGCTCGTAATAATGGGCCTTATCACGGGCTTAGTATCTATAATGGGGTTACAGATTACCGGTATAGCATATCTGGCAAATTACGCGCTCTACTTGCCCCTGGTGTATTGGTTAGCACGCCGGCGCATAGATTTCCATTGGACACGATCCGTTCTTTCCTTATTGGTTGTGACTTTTGTAATATGCGTCGGTATAGATATTATGATCGCACTATCGCGTTGGGGAATGTTGGTCGGTTGCACAGCCGCAGTTGCGTTCGCGGTATTCTCGCTGGGTCGAATAACGCACATGAGTAATCTGGGCGGTCCGGTCGGGCGGATCGGCGCCATGACACGTCTGATGACAGCGCGCTTCGGAGTGAAGTATGATTAATGTAAAAGGAGGGCATTCATCTCAGAATGAAGAAACAATCGGTGGGTTCCGCGGTTCCTACAACAAGCTTATCGCTTGGATAATCTCCCGGATAATCGCCGAGAAGAATATAAATCGAGCATTAGACATCGCGGAGTTTTATGGAGGGCTGCGCTGGGAAAACTTTGATGGTATCTATCAAGACAACGATTTAGAGGGTATTGTTGAGTTGAAAGTCCGTCAAAGTCAGAATCTCCATTTGCCAGATTTTACGGGAAACGAGGCAAGAACTATTCTTATCGCTTCCGCCCTCTACGATTCCGGCGGGCACGCGAGGGTCGTGTTGAATTGGATGAAAGCGTTCAAAGAATATGGTCAACACAGGCTCCTAATTACTCGCCTGGCAACAATCGGTTATAGGAGATATCTCGAAGAACATAGGATTCTTTATCACTTGTGTGCGAGCGGAGGTATCGAATTAATTAATGAAATACTTGTATACTGCGCAGACGCCCAACGGATAGTTCTACATACTCACCCAGACGACATCATCACAGCAATTGCGGCAAGAATACTCGGAAAATCTGGCAAAACTATCATATTTTTCAATCATGCCGACCATGTATTCAGTTTCGGCCTATCAGCCGCGACCGTGGTATGCGAAATCAGCAGATATGGAATTGAGTTAAACAAGCGCACGCACCGAGTCAAAGATTATTCTTACTTGGGTATTCCAATTGACTGCTTTAGCCGCTGCGCAGACTCAAGTAGCCCCGCTGGGAAGGAACAGAATAAGACGGTATTCAGTGGCGGCCCTTCATATAAATATGCTCCTGGGGAGTCATGTTTTTCGGATTTGATAGACAACGTGCTCGAGCAACGACACGACGTTTCCTTCCTGCTTGCGGGCCCTACGGGGAAAGAATCGTGGTGGATCGAGGTCAAGGAGCGCTGGGGCAACCGCATTCAATTCCTCGGCGTACTGTCTCACAGTCATTATCTTGAAAGGCTAGCCAAAGCAGACGTGTATGTTGATAGCTTCCCGATCAGCGGTGGAACAGCATTTCCAGAAGCCCTACTGAGCGGGAGACTAGTGACTGCGTTGAATAACCCGATTCAGGGTTATAGTCCTGCTGATGCATTAAGACTGGGAGATGTGCAGCAACTATCTGAAGAGGTCATACGATTGCTTAATCACGACCCGATAAGCATGAGCAGAGTTGAACAAGTGAGAGAAAGAGCAATGGCCATCCATTCGATAATCAGTTTCCACGAAAGAGTGGAGCATATTTATGCTGGCGTCTACGATAAGAATGCACATTCCGAAGCGAGTGTCGATACACACTGGTCTGAGAGAAGATGGGAGAATGGCAGTATCGTTTCACTTCCTAATTTAGCGATATGGTATAGGCTTCCTTTGAGATTCTGTATTGCATTTACATTTACATTCAATCGCCTATTTGGATTCTCACAGCATAAGAATAGGTGGTATCTGTTGCGGAGAATGTTCGTGAAGCCGTTGCCGGGCTTATTGAGATCATACGCGAGAAATATTTACAATAAACTACAACGACATTTATCGGAAGATGCAGCCACTCTCTCTACTTCCATAAGGTCGGAGAAATAATATTGTAAGGCTTAGCTCGAGAGGTCACCTTCTCATGACAACTCAAATCGGTAAAACAAATAGTATTAATAGTTACACACTAAACATCAATCGCTTTTAGCTTATGATTACGAATGCAGTATGCATTACAACCAAAAGACTATTTAAGCATTATGCCTAAGAAATACCGGTGTCATCAGTTCGAATATTACCGGGCAACTAACCTTAAGAAGGATGACTTCATGAGCACCACAAAAGTTATGGTACTAGGCGGTGCAGGAATGCTCGGGCATAAAATGTTCCAGGTGCTACGTGAGCGGTTCGAAGGCGTGTTCTGCACGGTCCGCAAGGAGGTCAGAAAGCCGCCTTTTGACCGCGTCGAATTACTACAGGGAGACGACGTCGTCTCGGGTGTTGATGTGACTGACTTTCCGATGCTTGAGGAGATTCTGTCGGCCTATCAGCCGGATTATCTAGTCAATTGCGTCGGAGTGATCAAACAACGAGCAGAAGCCGTTTCTCCGATTCCTAGCATCACTATCAATTCGCTTCTGCCCCATAAACTCGCACAAATGACTGCGCGTTGGGACGGTCGCGTTATCCATTTTAGTACCGACTGCGTATTCAGTGGCAAACGTGGGGGATACACCGAAGAAGACCACTCTGACGCAGAGGATCTCTACGGAAAAACTAAGTTTCTCGGCGAGGTGGCGGTCGCCAATGCACTCACCTTACGAACGTCTATCATCGGCCGGGAACTCACCGAACACCGCTCGCTTTTGGATTGGCTCCTGACACAAAATCACAAGACGGTTCACGGATACCGGAAGGTCATTTACTCCGGCGTAACCACCAACCACCTCGCTGAAGTGGTCGCATCCATTATTCATGGACACCCCGGTTTGAATGGGCTGTATCACGTAGTCAGCGAGCCAATATCCAAGTACGACCTCCTATGCCTCCTCAGCAAGGTATACTGTTTGGACATCCTAATCGAACCTGACGATCTGGAGATGTCGGACCGGAGCATGAAATGCGACAGGCTGCGCAGGGAGATCGCATACGAATGCCCTCCCTGGCCTGTTCTCGCACGGCAATTGGCGGAAGACAACACACCTTACGAAAAGTGGATCGAGTGGAAATGAACAAACTTCTTGAAGGGAAACGGATACTGATCACCGGTGGGACTGGGTCCCTGGGAAAGGCCTTGACTCGTCGCATTTTGAGCGGGGAGGCAGGTCATCCGGCGAAGGTAATCATTTTTTCGCGCGACGAAGCGAAACAGCACTCATTCCGTGTGGAGTACGACAATAAAGTTGCAGCCACGGAGGAAATCATATATCGGAATTTCCAACGGTTACTTGAGTTTCGTATTGGCGACGTGCGCGACTATGGCAGTGTTGCCAGTGTCCTGCGAGACGCTGACATTGTGGTGAACGCTGCAGCTATGAAGCAGGTGCCGACTTGCGAATATTTTCCCGACGAGGCTGTCCGGACCAACATAGGCGGCGCTGAGAATATCGTTCGTGCCATTCAGGAACACACCCTTTCAGTGGAGACCGTGGTTGGGGTCTCCACAGACAAAGCGTGCAAGCCGGTGAACGTTATGGGCATGACTAAGGCTCTACAGGAGCGCGTGTTCATCCAGGGCAACATGAGATGCCCCGGCACACGCTTCGTATGTACGCGCTACGGGAACGTGCTAGCGACCAGAGGCTCGGTGATACCGCTGTTCCACGAGCAGATTCGCAGCGGCGGTCCGGTGACGATCACAACTCCGGACATGACGCGGTTTATGCTTACGCTGGACTACGCGGTTGACATTATCTTCGCAGCAATTAGCGAAGCACGGCCTGGGGAGACGCTTGTGCCGCAGGCCCCCTCGGCGAGAATCACTGATATCGCCACAGCGCTCATTGGGAACCGGTCCATCCAGAAGGTGACGACCGGCATCCGCCCCGGCGAAAAGATACACGAGATCATGGTGAGCGACGAAGAGGCTGCTCGGACGGTGAGGCGGAGCCGTTGGTATGTGATCCGGTCGATGCTACCCGAGGTAGCAAACGGGGATGAG
>Ga0116110_1000794_pt1 | contig 17639 bp, 11 predicted proteins | sample June2015DPH_8_50_FD_89719 | JGI IMG/M metagenome (GOLD analysis project Ga0116110, IMG submission 89719) | Peatland microbial communities from SPRUCE experiment site at the Marcell Experimental Forest, Minnesota, USA - June2015DPH_8_40 | ecosystem: Environmental > Terrestrial > Soil > Wetlands >...
AGCCAGACTTATACCTTCTCCGATAATGTAATCTGGAATCACGGCAAGCACACCTGGCGCTGGGGCGGAGATTTCCGGCGGGTGCAGGTGAATCCAGAAACTGACAGCAACCCGCGCGGCGCGTTCGTTTTCACCGGAGAAAACACTTCACAACTAAGCGGCGGCCAGCCCGTACCCGGTACCGGCTATGACTTTGCCGACTTCCTGCTCGGATACGCGCAGCAGACATCCGTGCAGTTTGGACAGAGTGAATATTTCCGCGGGAATTACTGGGATTTGTATGCGCAAGATGAGTGGAAGATGCGCGCCAATCTGACGCTCAATCTCGGAGTGCGTTACGAGTATGTTTCGCCGCTGACGGAAATAAACAATCGCCTGGTGAACCTCGACCTATCTCCCGGAGTGTTGAATCCGATGCTGCCGCTAGGCACGAATCCGGTAACGCCGATTACGCCGGGCTACGGTGGACTGCCGGACAGCCTGGTGCGGCCGGACCGCAATAACTTTGCGCCAAGAATCGGCTTTGCCTGGAAGCCGCTCCCCAACACCGTGGTGCGCGGCGGATATGGCATCAACTACAACACCGGCGCATATCAGGGCATCGCGCAGCAACTTGCATTGCAGCCGCCGTTCGCTACCACGGCGACGAATATTCAGGCGGCTTATCCGTCTCCTCCAACCCTGACGCTGCAGAGCGGATTCCCGCCAGTCACCGGTATCACCAATAATTATGCGGTGAATCCAAATTACCGGCTGGGCTATGTGCAGATTCGCAATCTTGACGTTCAGCAGCAGATTCGCCCCACCCTGCTGCTCAATCTTGACTACACCGGGACCAAGGGAACGGATCTCGACATCCTGGAGGCGCCGAACCGAACCGCCACCGGGATTCGCATTCCCAACGTCGACGCCTTCACCTACGAAAATTCCGTGGCCGATTCGGAGGCGAACGCGGTATCCGTTCGGTTACGCAAGCGCTTGTCGGCAGGATTCTCGATCGGCGGCACCTACACGTTCTCGAAGTCGTTGGATGACGCGTCTTCCATCGGCGCGGGAGCCACCTCGGTGGCGAGTACTCCCGGACTTGGCGGCGGCGGTACCGGCGCTGCCGGAGGCGGTGCTTCGACCAGTGGAGGCGCAGCTAACGTCGCGCAGAATCCTTTCGATCTGCCTGCCGAACGCGGGCTTTCCAGCTTTAACCAAACCCATAAGTTCACCGCGGATTATTTGTATGAGCTACCCTTTGGCCACGACAAGCGCTGGCTCACGGGAAATACTCCATGGCGCGCTATCGTCGGCGACTGGCAATGGAGCGGCGATTGGACGATCGCATCTGGGCTGCCGTTTACGCCACGACTGCTGAACGACATCAGTGACGTGAACGGGGGAACGAACGGTACGCTCCGCCCGAACCTGGTTCCCGGGCAATCGGTGAGCCTGCCGAATCCCTCGATTGCGGAGTGGTTCAATATCGCTGCCTTCTCCAAACCGCCTACGGGCACCTACGGCGATGCCCGGCGCAACAGCATCATCGGCCCGGGCAGCAAAGTGTTTGATATGGCCTTCACGAAAATCTTTCCCCTGAAGGAAGCGCGCGTGCTGGAGTTCCGCGCACAGGCCACCAACATTTTCAACCTGGTGAACTACTCCTCGATTGATACGAACGTTACCTCGCCCACTTTCGGCCGGGTGACGGCGGCAGGAGCGATGCGCCAGTTGACGATTACATCGCGCTTTCGTTTCTGAGGAGAACGTCGCTACGGGCGCTCTAGAAGAGGATTGCTATGACTCCGACTTCAAACCGATTCGCCGATAAAGCTGTAGCGCTTCTGTTGGCGCTCGTGCTCCTATGCGCAGCTTTGCCTTCGCAGGAGCAAACGGGAGCCGTGTTTCGCGCGGAATCGGATCTCGTGTTGGTGAATGTGACGGTGAGGGACAAGAGCGGAAGGTTTGTGTCCGGACTGAAAGCGCAAGACTTCACGATTCTCGAAGACAACAAACCCCAGAAGATTGTCTCCTTTGACGTGGAAAACGTCGATAACGTGCCAGCGTTGGATGTGGCACAAATGAAGCCGCTGCCAGAGTCTGCGTCTCCGACAACTAATCCAGCGCCATCGGCGGTCGTCGCGGCAGACCAGTTCAAAGATCGCCGTCTGATTGTTTTGTTCTTCGATCTGTCAGCCATGGAACCGGATGAGATCGACCACGCGGTTACATCCGCCGAACACTATGTCGATACTCAAATGGCGCCCGCCGACCTGGTGTCGATTGTTTCAATAGGAAGTTCGCTGCTTGTGAATCAGGACTTCACTACAGATCACGCGCTGCTGAAAAAACAGTTGGACGCATTCAGTTCCGGCAGCGGCCAGGGCTTCGAGGAAGGCACTACGAGCACAACTGAGGGAACGCCAGACACCGGTCAGCCCTTTACAGCCGACGATACCGAATACAACATTTTCAATACCGACCGTCGGCTGGAAGCGCTACGCTCGGTGGCGGAAAAGCTTTCGCACGTTCAGCAGAAGAAATCCCTGATTTATTTTTCCAGCGGCATGGATCGCACGGGCATAGAGAATCAATCGGAACTGCGCGCGGCTGTGAATGCGGCAGTGCGTTCCAACCTGGCGATCTACACCATGGACATGCGCGGCCTCCAGGCTCTGGTTGCGGGTGGCGAAGCGCAGAATGCCAGCCTGCGCGGCGTTTCGGCGTATTCCGGACAGGCGACACTCAATGCGCTGAATTCCAATTTCACCACGCAGGAAACGCTGGTCACGCTCGCGAGCGATACCGGCGGGCGCGCCTTTCTTGACTCCAACGACTTCAGCAAGATTTTCAAGGGAGTGCAGGAGGACACGTCAACCTACTACGTACTTGGCTATCACAGCACGAATCCCGCGCGGGACGGGCGTTACCGGCGCATCGTCGTGAAGAGCACTATTTCCGGCGTGAAGATCGACTACCGCCGCGGCTACTATGCCCCCGCGGATTATCGGCATTCCACGGAGGACGACAAGGAGCGGCAGCTTGAGGAACAACTTGCATCGGAGTTGCCATCCACGGATTTGCCGCTGTATCTGGGCGTCTCCTACTTTCGACTGGAGGGCAACAAGTTTTTCGTTCCCATCTCGCTGGTGGTGCCGGGCTCGCAGATTCCATTCGTCCGCAGCAGCGACCGCGACAAGGCGACTCTCGATGTGATTGGCGTGGTGCTCGATAACGAACACCATCCCTTGAACCGAATTCGCGACACCGTGAAGCTCGCGGTGAGCACATCAGCCGGCGTACAAAAAAAGAATGTGCAGTACGACACGGGCATGAGCCTGCTCAGCGGCAAGTATCACCTGAAATTTGTCGTCCGCGAGAATCAGACCGGCCGCATGGGATCGTTCGAAACTGACATCGAAGTGCCCGAGTTGAAACCGCAGCCGCTGAAGATGAGTTCCGTGGTGCTGGCCAGCCAGATACAAACAGTCAAAAAAAGTGCAAATCTGAACCCACTGATACATGACGGTTCCGAGATTATCCCAAACATCACGCACGTCTTCTCGGCCACGCAGCACCTGTTTCTTTATTATGAAGTGTACAATCCGGCGCGCCCGGCAGTCGCAGATTCGACAAGAGGCGCCGATTCTGGAAGAGACACGGATTCTAGAAGAGAGAAAGACACCAAGCCCGGCATCCGGCTCTTGTCCAACGTAGCTTTCTTCCAAGGCAAAGCCAAAGCCTACGAAAGCTCGCTCGTGGAGTTGACGGAATTGAATGCGCGAGAGCGGAAGGCTGCCGTCTTCCAGTTAGACGTGCCGCTGACATCGCTCAGGCCCGGTTTCTATACTTGCCAGGTGAATGTGATCGATGACGCTGGCGGGCACTTCCTTTTTCCGCGCGTTGCCTTGTTGATCCGGCAAGAAAGTCCGAGCGTCGCACAGTAAAAACAATTCTTCCGTCAGTGACGTTTCCCATCGCGATCAAATTCGCCGGCGGCCCGACCGGTTTGAAATCAATCTATGTCTTCGCCGGCACAGGCTCTTGCAACTCCGTTGCTTTTCGCGCAATCAGGCCGAAGCCCTTCACTTGCGCATCGCGCTTGAGGGCTCCGAGCTGAGATCGGCCAGCCCCGGAGCGTCCAGATTTCAGTTCGATTTCGGCAAGTGCGAGACGAGTCTCGAATTGATAGGCGAGAAAGCCGCGCTTGATCTCGTCTTTCAAGAGTGTCTCCAGATTCGACTTTGCCTCGGCGAGCTTGCCGGATGCCGCCATGGCGCGAGCAGCAACAATGGCAAACTTAAGACTAACGGGCCGATTCTGGTTCTTGGCCGCGACTTCGGCTTCGGCATCGGCCGCCGCCTTCGCGTCCGCCGCCTTGCCCTGCGCCAGCAATGCCTCGATCAGAACCGGTGCTGCGGTCAGTTCATCATCGGCTTGTTGTTGGCTGCGAAACTCGTTGATCGTCTCACGAGCCGACTTCTCGGCGTCGGCGGCGTGGCCTTCTTCAATCGCCACTTCGGCGAGACGGGTTCGAGATTCAGCCGCAGTTTGTTTTTCGCCGACTTCGGTGCGGATCACGAGGGACTGCTCAAACGTTTTCCGCGCTGCCGCCAGGTTCCCCTGCCGTAATTGCAAGTCGCCCAGTCCGGCCAGTGCGTATCCAATTAGGTGTTTATCATTCGTCCGTTGCGCCAAGGCGAGAGCCTGCTGGTACGTGTTCTCTGCCGCACCGAGGTCTGCCTGGTCAGTCAGCAGAGCGCCGAGATTCACCAGCGTGTCAGCCTCGCCTGAGGTATCTTCAATCTTGCGGTATCTGGGAATCACCTCCCGGAAAAGTTCTTTCGCTTCGGCAAGATTTCCCTCGATGTACACGATATCTGCAAGATTGGCCAGGGTTGTGGCAACGCCCTCATCGTTGCCGACCTCGCGAAGAGTTTGCGCCGCCTCCTGAAACAACCGTTTAGCTTCGGCCATGTTTCCCCGATCGAACTGGGCACTGGCGATGTCGTTTATCTCTTTCCCCACCCCGTTGCGGTCGCCGGCAGAAGCATAGAGACGCTCTGCTTCCTGGCAGGCTGCGATACCATCATCTATTTTGCCGCTGTCCATCAGGTTGATACACCGGGTTCCCTGCGCCCGGGCAACCAGCAATGTGGCGCCCGAGGCCAGTCCCTTCTTTATGGCTCGGTCGTCCGCGGCGATCGCTTTAGCATCGTCCGAACCGGAAAAGGCCGAGGCCATCTTCATGTCGATCCTGGGATCGTCGCCCAGCGGCGCGGGAAGCTTTTGCAGAGTCTCCAGCGTACTGGCCGAATCGTCCACCTTTCCCGCTCCATACTGAGCGTCGGCCAAGCGCAGTCCGTAATCGAGGTTGTCCGGAAACAACGTGAACAAGGTGCGATAGATCTCGATGGCTTTCTCGTTATCGTTAATTATGGTCCGATATCGGCCCTCGACCGCCAACCGTTCTTCGTATCTGAGCTTGCCCGATAACTGGAAGGCCTTGGTGGCCTCCGCCCTTGCCTTGGCATCGTATCCAAGCGCAGCCCACGCCCCTGCCAGGGCCGCGTGCGACAACGGATACTTGGGGTCGGCCACGACTGCCGCCTGGAGGAGATCGCGTGCCGCCAAGTCGTCGAGGGCCCGGAACTTGGCAAGACCTTCAGCGTAGAGGCGCGCCGCTTCCGGGTTGTCGGGCATCGAGGCGCGCACGCTAACGGCGTCGGCGGGAGTGACTGCTTCCACGCCCAGCTTTTCCCGTAAGCGAGCTCCGGCTTGCGAGACCAGATCGAACAGGTCATCTTCGGTTCCTACGCTCGCCACCTCGGCAACAGTCTCTCCATTGGTTGCATTTTGCACTCGGACGTCGAGGCGGATGCTTTCGTTGGACTTCCCGCCGAGAACCGTGTAGGAACCGAGCACGACAAGGTCGCTACCCATGTTCTTGCGCATACGCGCCAGCGTGTCTTTGGAAAAAGTTCCGGTGTCGGTGAGCGACAGATCGAGTTTGGTTCGGGCAATGTCCTCGCCCGAAACCAAGCGAAGTTTTTCTCCCGCGGCAAGCTCGGTGTTTACCATTTCCGAGAGAGCTGTTGACACCCACACCTGGTCAGGCCGCCCCGAAAGATTGCGGAACCCGAGAACCGCGACCGAGCGGCGAGACTTCGCGTTCGAAACTGCGAAAGAGGAAGCTGTATCTCGGCCGGCGCGCGGCTGACGATTGCGGACGGAATAATAAAGAAGCAGCCCAATCAGACCCGCCAGCGCGATCGCCGTCAAACTTGTCGCCAGCGCCGTTAGCCGCAGCTTTCGACTTGATAGGGCGCGGGCGATCCGAGCCCGCCTTCCGACTGCGATGGCCTTCAAGTCGCCGAGAATCTCAGCCGCCGACTGGTAGCGTTCCGCGCGGTCCTTCTGCAGAGCCTTGGCAACGATATGTGTCAGCCCGTCAGGCAGTTGAGGATTCAGGCTGGCCGTCGAGAGCGGATCGCGATTGAGTATGGCGTCAAAAACCACGGCGACTGTGTTTCCATCAAAGGCACGGCGCCCCGCGGCCATCTCGTAGAACACAGCGCCGAGGCTAAACAAGTCCGTGCGGACATCGAGCTCTTCGCCGCGGGCCTGTTCCGGCGACATGTATGCAACCGTCCCTATTGCTATGCCGGGGCTCGTCAGTTGCTCCACTGAGCTTTCGTCCAGCAAGCCGGACCCTGCGGGCTCAGTCGCTGCCTTATGGCGTTCACGGGCCAGCTTCGCCAGTCCGAAGTCCAGGACTTTGATCTGGCCGCGCTGGGTAACAAAGATGTTGGCCGGCTTCACGTCCCGATGAATGATGCCCTGGGAGTGGGCGGCATCCAAAGCCTCAGTGATTTGTAGAGCCAGTGGCAGTAGCCGGTCGGTTGCGAGCGCCCCGGATTCGATGACATGTTTCAGCGTCTGCCCGTCCAGGTACTCCATGGCGATGAAGGCTCGTCCTGCCTCTTCGCCGATGTCATAGATCGTACAAATGTTGCGATGGTTGAGAGAGCTGGCGGCACGCGCCTCACGCTGGAATCTGAAGATGGCAGTTGGGTCCGCGGCAAAACTCTCAGGCAGGAACTTCAACGCTACTAGGCGTCTCAGCCGGGTATCGCGCGCTTTATAAACGACGCCCATCCCGCCTCCGCCCAATTTTTCCAGAATGCGGTAATGCGAGACGGTCTGGCCTACGAGGACAGAACCACTTCCTTCGTCTGAGCGTTTTCGCTGTTGAGCAACCAGCCGGGCGGCCACTTCCAGAGCCGGTGCTTCAATAAAGTCCTCCGCGTCTTTGTCATGAGCGAGCAGCGATTCCACTTCTCGGCGGAGGACCGTATCTGCGCCACACGCATTTCCGAGAAATGCGCCGCGCTCAGCCTCGGGATGCTCCAGTGCGGAGTGGTAGAGCTGCTCCAGCCGCCGCGCTCGTTCCGCATCCTCTTCCGGAACCATCTCAGCACCCATCGTCCTTGGCTCCGCTGGTTTCGGCACTCATGGCGCGCAACAGCCAGGCTTTGGCGAACCTCCAGTCGCGCTTGATTGTCTCGGGCGATATTTTCAGCGCCTCCGCCACTTCCTTAACTTCGAGTCCGCCAAAAAAGCGAAGTTCCACCACTTGACTCTGCCGCGGATACAGCACAGCAAACTCAGTCAAGGCCTCGTCGAGCGCCATGATATCCGCATCCTTCTCAGGAGTAACGATGAGGGCTTCGTCGAAAGAAACCTGTACTGCGCCCGCCCCTCGCTTCTGATAATTCCGCGAACGCGCAAAATCCGTCAGGATGCGTCGCATCATGCGGGCTGAAATAGCGAAGAAATGAGCGCGGTCCTGCCAATCCACCGCGTTGACATCCACCAGGCGGAGATAAACCTCGTTGACCAGAGCCGTGGTTTGCAGAGTGTGGCCGGGCCTTTCCCTGGCCATGCAGCGGTGGGCGATCCGGTGGAGTTCATTCTCGACTACCGGGGTCAACTGCTCCAGTGCCTTGTCGTCTCCCGCGCCCCACGCTTTAAGTAGTTGAGTGACTTCGACTTTTGAGGGACCTTCAGAAAAACCCGGCATAGCTTCGGCTCTTCTTTGTGGCGTAGGCAAATGTGGCGTAGAGGCAAATTATCACATTGACTCTGGGCGCGCCAGCCATACCCAGATCAAAATTCGGTCGGATTTTTCCGTCAGGATGACCCCTCTGCCCCCTGTTCCCCGCTACATCCAGTGACGGGCTTTCGCATGAACGATATGGGGGACCGCCGATAAAAAATCCTGGAAATCAAGTTCAGGCTCCGAAACGGAGCACTTAAAAAGGAGAATTATTATGAAAAACGTAAGCATGACACGAACCATCAACCGCGTCCTGGCCAGCGCCGCAACTTTCCTGTTCGTCACCAGTGGAATGTTAAGCGCGCAAACGGGGAAGAGCTACAGTCAACTTAAGGCAGAGCATCCCGGCTGGGTGCAGATTCCCGGCAAACTTATCAGTCCCGATTGCGTTCACGAAGTCCCAAATGGCGCGCGGGTCGAATTCGGCGACAACGGCGAACCGACCGGCGATGTGACGATGAACGGCCAAGTCATCGCCCACTACGATCCCTGCCCTGAGGCTGGCATCGACACCCGTCACCTGGGAGGTAGCAAGCAAGAACCCAGCTATGGAGACGGCTGGGTCGAAACCTCGCAGTGGGAGTTATCGTTGGGCGCGAGTGACAACATCGATTATATGTTCGGCTATTGGAATGTTCCGGCGGCTCCCAAGGACAATGGCGCTTTGATTTATCTCTGGAACGGCATTGAGCCCACGGGCGGGAACTGGGTCTTGCAACCTGTGCTCCAATACGGGAACGGAAGCAGGAACGGGGGTGGCAACTACTGGGGGATCGGCAGCTGGCTCGTAGGACCAGACAATTATGCCTTCTATAGCCCGCTAGAGAAGGTCCATTCGGGCGACCTGATTCAGGGCTATACCGAACAAACGGGGGTTTCAGGCAGCACCGATGATTACTTTGTGAGTGCGCAGGACATGACCAGCGGCGCCTATTCCACGATCAGCATCCACATTTCAGGGGAACATTGGGTTTGGGCGTTCGCTGGCGTGCTTGAGGCATACAACGTCACCTCCTGCTCGGAGTATCCCGCCTCCGGGTCAACTCAATTTTTTGACAGCTACGTCGCACACGGATATCCCAACTATGAATTCGTCAACCCGGAGGAGTTCTACGGTGCCTACTATAACTACTTCGGCAGCGGAGGCCCGCAATGCAACTTTAACGTGGCGGTTTCCGGAAGTACGTCGACCCTGTACTTCTGAACCGCTCACTTGCCCGCAACCGCATTGGCTGCTACACGCGGAGCCGGCGGGCGAACCTGCCAAAGCTGGCGCAGCGCAAACGACGAAAGGGGAACGGCAAGCGTTCCCCTTTTGTTTTTCGGCTGACAGTTTGACGGTGCAAAGACTTACACCTACACTGTCACGCGAGCCGATTCCAGGTGAGGTGATGCCATCTTATGCCGATCGTAAGACTGAAAATCGACGTAGCCGGCACCGTCGGCGACGAAGCCTGGCGCGAGGTCAAACAGTTTGCTCCAATCCAAAGCGCCGACTTCGGCCCCCAATTCGGTAGTGGCGGACGCTGCAGCCACGCGCCCCAGGCGCCCCACACGAAGGGCGAATGGATTGGGGCCGAAATTCGCCTCCAGACGCCGCTTCTAGCCCAGTATGCCGTTTCGCATTATCTGGAGCAGGACCGTGTGCTCGATGCTGATGTCGTGGAGTAGCGGGGCGTCCCATAACTTGTTCCCGAGCCTCGGAACCTTGCAGGTTCTTCTCCCGCGCTGCGCAACGCCAGATGGAAATATTTGCGCCGCCACTCGGGATAGTTCAGGGGAAGGGAGGCAGTCCTGCATCGGCGAGCACGCGGCGGAAGGCCGGGTCGTCGTGCAAGTTGTCGAAGGCACGTACGGATCTCATCATAATAAGACCGTCGGCGTGCTGATCATAGGCAAGCTTCAAGTAGTGCAGGGCCTTTTGCTTTCTTCCGGCGACAGAGCATGTTTCCGCGAGGAAGAAAGCGGAAAACTGTCCACGATCATAGAGTTCTTGCTGCCGCCGCAGCAGGGCTTCCAGCAAACCTTTGCCGCCCGCCGTGGCGAAGCCCTTTTCCGCGGCGTCGACGGTGGCGATGGCGGAGCTGTCGTGCACCAAAATCGCTTCGCTTCTCGCTTCGGTCAGGTAACGTCCATAGTCCCCCGTTATCAGGTAGATCTCCCCCAGAAAGCGATGCGGAGAGATAAAGTCGGGCTCGTTCTCCTCTATCTGTCGGAGCAGGGCTATGCCTTCCTGCCGCTGGCCGGCGTTGAACAAAATCGCACCCTTGTCGGCCAGCACTGATTTTGAAGCGGGATCGAGTGTGCGGGCGCGTTCGATTTCCGCAAGCGACTCGGGATAGCGGCCAAGACTCATGAGATAAGTCGCATACCAGTGATGAGCGACGGCGTTGTTGGGATCGAGCGCAATCGCCCGCCGGAATTCCCGCTCGGCTGTGGCGGCGTCCCACATGCCGTAAAAAGAGACGAAGGCGAGAGCAGCGTGCGCCTCCGAAGACCGATCGTCGAGTTCGACCGCTTTTCTTGCGGCGGAAAGAGCCCTCGGGTATGCCTCTGAGGAGGGCATGACCGTGTATTCGCGCAGCAAGTTGTAGCAGTCGGCGAGTCCTACATAAGCTTGTGCGTAGTTCGGATCGTGGACGATGGCTTGGGTGAAGGCGTCCACAGCTTTGTTCAGGCTTTCGGGAGTTCGTTTCTCCCAGTAGTAGCGGCCCTTGAGATAGAACTCTTCGGCTTCGCGATTAGCGGCAGGATGAGCGACTCCGGGCGCAGAAGATGCGGCAGGCGCGACGGCGCTCGTCTTGCCAGACGTCGTTTCATGCCTTGGCCAGTAATGTCCGGCCGCAAAGAGCCCTGCCAGCGCCGGAAGGACAAGAAGAAATTTCCATTTCCAATAACCAGCGGATGGGGGGGCCGCAGGAGCAGCGGCTACAGCCACATCTCCCAGCGCGGCGCTAACCTCCACCTCCATTGGAGACTCGGCGTGTGTGGGCGCAATCCAACGATAGCCGCGACGCCCGACGGTTTCGATGAAAACGGGGTTCTCCGCGGAATCGCCGAGCGCGTCGCGCAGACGATTGATCGCACTGATCACGCCGCGATCGAAATCCACAAATACACCGTCCGGCCACAGGCTCTGACGAATCTCTTCCCGGCTAAGAACTTCGTTGGGACGGCTGAGTAGCAGCTTCAGTGCCTGAAACGGCAATTCCTGAATTTTGACCTTATTCCCAAGCTTGCGCAATTCGCCCGAGCGCAGATCGGCCTCGAAGACTCCGAATCGCACTACGGCATTGGAAGAAATACCTGCTGGCATAACTCTTGGCAGTGGGGGGGAGAGTGACAAAATCTTAACACATCCGGGCCGAGCGAGCCGCTTTGATTCCGAAAGGTAGCGGGCGGGTTTTTGCGTTCTAAAACCACGTTACCGTTTGCCCTATCGCGCTAAAACAAAAATACTTACGGCGTTACCGGGATTTAGCCGAAGCGTGACCGGCAGGGAATTGACTGGGGCTCGGTTTTCGGCGAAAGTGAGCGCCGTGTTCGGAGTGATTCACACCCTTGAGGCAGAGGCTGCGGGCAACTCCGGCGCAAATTCCCCCGTAAGAAGACTCAACCCTCTCAGGAGACCCTTCAATGTATAGCATTCGCCATCAAAGTGAGAAATTTAGTATGGCCGCAGTTGCGCTCACCATGCTTCCCCTATTCTTTTTCCTCGCCGCGGCGGTTCGCCCCGCGCCGGCTCAAACTTTCACCTTGCTGTACTCCTTCCAAGGGACAGCCAGTAATTACGGAGCCTACCCCATGGGGCTGGTGCAGGGAACAGACGGAAATTTATACGGCGTAACGGCGGCAGGCGGAGACGAGTTCGACTCCGGCGTATTTTTCAAAATTAACACAAGCGGCGACGAGAAGTTAATTTGCTCCTTTTACGACCCTGGAGCCTGCAGGGACGCCCAGGCGCCTTCAGCCAATTTGGTTGAGGGAACAAATGGGGATTTCTACGGGGTAGCTCTCGATGGTGAGATCATCAGACTCACCACGCATGGCAAGTTGAAAGTTCTATACACCAACGCCAACGCCGTTCCCAGAGCGTCGCTGATTCTAGCCTCCAATGGGGACTTCTACGGCACAACGGTGAATGGCGGGGCCAACGGTCAGGGCAACGTCTTCAAGATGACCGCAGCGGGCAAGCTGACGACCCTCTACTCCTTTTGTTCTGTCTTCCAAAACGGCGCCTGCACGGACGGCGCCCAGCCCAACTTTGCGCTGGTTGAAGGCAGCGACGGGAACCTGTACGGGACGACATCGGTGGGCGGGAACGACGGGGTCAATGATGGTTATGGAACGATTTTCAAGATCACGCTCGGCGGTACTCTGACAACCCTTTACAACTTTCCGGGTTTCACTCAATCCAGCTCGGCGCTGGTCCAGGGCGCCGACGGGAGTTTCTACGGGACGACGGCTGACGGTGGTAGCGGCACTTACGGCGCCGGAGGCACCTTTTTCACCGTCACCTCGGGCGGCGACCTGACCACGCTTTACAACTTCTGTAGCCTGCAAAACTGCGCGGACGGCGAACAACCCGCGAACCTCTATCTAGCTACCGATGGGAATTTCTACGGGATAACGTGGTTTGGCGGAGTCAACAACAACGACCAAGGCACAATCTTCCAATTCACTCCCAGCGGAACGCTGACGACGCTGCACAACTTCGACGGTACGGACGGATCTGGCCCGGCCGGCGGCGGCACGCTGATGCAGGACACCAATGGGACTTTCTACGGGACAATGCAGGAGGGCGGGATTAGCTGGCCATGCAACAGCATCGTATGCGTCGGCACGATCTTCAGCCTGGACATGGGTCTCGGCCCGTTTGTGGAAACACTGCCAACCTCCGGCAAGGTGAAAGCGGCCGTCAAGATTCTGGGAACGGATTTGACGGGCGCGACCAGCGTCACATTTAACGGCACTGCTGCTACGTTCAAGGTGGCATCCAGTTCCGAAATCACGACCAACGTACCCGAGGGTGCAAGCACCGGAAAAGTTCAGGTGGTAACGCCCAACGGCACTCTCACCAGCAATGTGGTTTTCCAGGTGCCGTAGTTAAAAGGCATAAAGTCACCCCGGAAAGGTAACCGAGAAGATGGCGCACACGATCACGGTGACTTTTGGGGCGCGCACCGCGACGTCGGTGGTGAAGGACGGGGTAGATACGCAAATCGTCCGGCTCGCTGGTACGGGAGACTAGCAACAGGCACAGCCAAATAACTTTGCCGTGAACTGGTCTCCTGGTTCGCGGCGCCGGAGCCCGGTGGGGAAGCCGCGCTCCGGATTTTTCGAGAATGGAGCCGACGATCAGACTTGAACTGATGACCTGCCGATTACGAATCGGCTGCTCTACCAACTGAGCTACGTCGGCTTCCGGTTTACTTTCTTTAGTTTACCAAATCGCTGGGCGGTTTCTGCTGTACAACTGCCGTACAAGCGACCTGTGCCTCAAGCTGCTTCATGGCAGGTGGTGACATCTCACGCAAGGTTTTGATGTAGAAACGCTGCCTGGTGCTGACATCGTGTTGGCGCAGAATTGCTTAGATGTCTGGATGGTTTGATTCTCCGAATTTCCCTGGGGCACGAACTAGGCGCACTTCCCGCTCCAGGGAGTCGAGCCGATCTAACGCTGCTTGAACTGCCGGACCACCTTCTTCTCGTATTCGTTTCGCGCGGGCCAAAGCTTGCTCGGCCATGCGGCTCACTTCGTGCAACAACTTGCGAATTTCGGTTTCTAACTTCCCGCGGCTCTCTTGAACCCGATTGAGAATGTCGCTCTGCACACGGGTGCTGTTGAATTCGAGCAGCCTGGCGAGAAACCTTCGGGCGTCGTCCTTAATTAACTTCCCCCCAAGCAAACCAAGAATCAGGTCAGCCAGCCAGCGCAGCGGCGAGGCCGGCTGTGCGACTTCAATGAAGTCCAGGAAAGTGAATTCCGAGCGGACGCGAAATCCGTGCTCCGGATCGAGAGCATGGGGCATCAGCGCCAATTCTGGAATGCCGGCGTCAGCAAGCTTCTTCAGAAACTCATTGGCCATCTCCACGAACCGCCGCGCAACATGCCGATATTCTTTCTCCGCATCTTCCTGCTCGGGCTTCAACCAGGGGACGACATGACGCCGTGCCAGTTCCTGCGCCTCGCGGAAGATGCGACGGCGGTACGATGGCCCTAACCCGAGAGATATGGATTGCAACTCAACCTCGAACTCCCGGCTCGCCTGTGGCATCACGCGCGCGCGAAATGCCTTGTGGCGATCGACAAACATGTCGGAGAGATGCTGTTGTTCAGCCATGAAGAGATAAGCCAGCTCCCGCATCGACCGCTCGGCGTCGGCAATGGTTTGTTTCATCGCGCTGATGCGTCTCTCCGATTCTTCGATGGGCCGCTGCAGCGCCGCGCGATCTTCCGTGATGATGGCGAGAAGCTGCTCGCTGATCCGCACAAGTCCGCGTTCGCAAGCCGCCTGGACCAGGCGACGGCCCGACCCTTCGACCAACCGGTTCAGCGAAGCGACCAGCTTTCCCCAATCATGCCCCGAGTCCCGACCTGTGCCCCGATGTTCAAGTTGCTCCGCCGCGCTGACTTCAAACAGAGGTCCCACGGGATGTTGGAGTCGCTTTTCGAGCTGCCGTCGCGCGAAAGCCACAGCTGCGGCTCGTTCTGCGTCCGTAGTGCGATCCGCCTTGTTCACGGTGACAATGAGATCCTGAACGTGCTGGGACACTTCCTCAATCAGGACCAGTTCCTCCCCTGACAGAGGCGGATCGGCTCCGATGACGACCAGCGCCGCGTCGATATGAGGAATGAAGGCCTGGGTTGCTGTCGTATTGCCAGTGAACACCGATCCTAGTCCGGGCGTATCCACAAAGCACATGCCGGTCGCCAGCAGCGGACTGGGCATGAAGATCTCCAGTCCGGCCACATGCTTTACATTTTCGGGGTTCCTATCTTCAGAGACGTACTCCACGACTGTTTCCACCGGAATCTCGATCCATCCACCGGCTTCGAAGCGCACCCGCGCAGTTATGTGGCTGCCGTAGCGGACGATGGTGGGTATGGTGGTGACCGGCACGACGCCAGTCGGCAGCACACTATCGCCCACCAGCGCATTCAGGATGGAGGATTTGCCGCGCTTGAACTGACCGATGCAAGCAACGTAGAAGCGCCCCTCGGATACCCGCTCCGCCAGGGAGCGCGCATCGGCAGCGACTTGGTCGGCTTCAAACGCCTCAGCCAACTCGGCCAGGCGCAAGAGCGCTGATTCTCCTGGAGAACTTCCTGGGGAGATCTGCCCCTGCTCAGACGCTGCGGCCGAGACATTCGGTTTCTCAAGCTTGGGCTTGTCAAGCTTGGGCTTCTCAAGCAATGAGCTCTCTTTTGAATCGATCCCCATATCTCATTTCTTACGGTCTAGCTCCCACACAGCACGGCTACGACGCCGGAGAGCGCACTCCATCCTGGTGCACGTAGCGGATGACCTCCACTTCGGACATCGCGATCAACCCTTCGTCCACCATTTCATCCAGAGCCGGAAGCAATTTCTTGATGTTCTGCTCGGTGTCGATCACTGAGACCATGATTGGGCGGTCCGAAGACCGGAGCAGATGCGCCTTGTGAATGAGCGTGCTCGCTCCGTAGCCTTCGATCCCGCGAAAAACCGTGGCGCCCGCAATGTCGAGTTCCCGGCACTTGGCTACGATGCCCTCGTATAGCGGTTTGCCGTGCCACTTGTCATCCTCGCCGAAATGGATGCGTAACATCTTTGCTTTCCCCTCGAGTTTCATATACGCGCCTCTTGTCTCCGCTCGGCCTTGTCGTAATTATGCGTGTACTTGATAACGTCCACGTCGGATAGCACGACGACGCCTTGCTGCACCATCTGGTCAAGAATCGGCATAAATGCCTTCAGCTTTTCTTCCGTATCAACCACCGACAGCAGAATCGGACGATCATGGGAAAGACTCAGGGCAGCGTCTTTGTGAATTCTGCGATTGGCGCCATAACCGAGAATCCCACGGTAAACGGTTACGCCGGCAATATCGTTCGACCGCAGGCCGTTGACGATAGCTTGATACAACGGCTTGCCATTCCACTTGTCGTTTTCTCCGATGTAGATCCGCATCATCTTGGCTTTGCCCTCACGCTTCAAAGCGGGGGCGGGGGCAGCCCCTTTTTGTTGCTTCTCCGCGGGTTTGACGATGGTGGTGTCGTGCATCTCAATCAGCCCGGTGCCTGCCATCGCTTGCAGTTTGGGTAGTAGCTCCTCTACCTTCTCCGCGGTTTCGATGAATTCGATCTTGACAGGAAGATGAACTGCCAGGTCCACGAGGCTGGTCGTGTGAAGATGATGATCTGCTCCGAATCCGGCGATGCCGCGCGTCACCGTCGCGCCTGACACGCGATGGAAGAAGAGAAAATCCAGAATCGCAGCATAGGCGGAGCTCCCGTGGTACTGCTGGTCCTCAGCCACGTAAATGCCGACCTTCTTACCTGGCCCCGCTTTGAGCATGTTGTCCTCCTGAAATTAGAACTCTCTCTGACTAACTATAGATTCTGCCACGTGGACCGGCAGTCCGCCCCTCTCATGCACGCCATGTTTCAGCTGTTTCAAGAAAGGCTTCGAGTTCCTGGCAAGTTCGGTCGTGTGGGTGGAAACTTTCACGAGATTGCCCTCCCTGCCATCATGCCTCCCCATACTGCAACAAAGCCGACCGTCACGCTCAGCGCCACGTAGAGCAGTCCAAGCCCGATCTGGCCATCCTGGATCGACCGGAGCGTCTCAAACTCGAAGCTGGAGAACGTCGTGTAGCCCCCGATGAAGCCGATTGGGATGAGATATCGCCAGTTGGGACTCCACTGAGTTCTCGCCGTCAACAACGCAAAGACCAAGCCAATCAGAAACGAACCCGTGATGTTGATCACGAACGTTCCATAGGGAAAACGAGTTCCCATCCTGCTGCCGATGTAGCTGCCAAGCCAAAAGCGCAGAACCGACCCCAGACAGCCTCCAATGCCAACCATCACGTATTTCAGCAAGTCGTCCTGTTTCCTTTCTCGAGCCGTTGTGGCAGGTTTTCTCCGTCCCCGCGAGTCACGTAATGATCCAGCTGTCTCACCAGGCCTTTCAATTCTCCGGCAATGCGGTTCAATTCAACCGCGGCCTCGGGCGTTACTTCCCCATAGCCGCACATGTACTCAGGCTTCAATTCCTCAACCGCGATGTTTACGAACGTAAGGGTCGCGTGAAGCGAGCGTGAGACCGGAATGTCAGCCGGCGGACGTTCAATATTTTGGCCATCCAGCACGCGAACCAATTGTGCCCGGATGCAACTGATGTAGTCTTCGATGACGCACCGTTGAGCAGAGGTTATGTCGGGAGCGTACTGCGGGAACGCCAGCTTTGACGCAGAAACGTTGAGCGCGCTCTCCATGTCGGCTAGCAGCTTGTCGATGTAGCGGCAGGTCACACTCAGCCGCCGCTCC
>Ga0116110_1000801_pt1 | contig 17564 bp, 17 predicted proteins | sample June2015DPH_8_50_FD_89719 | JGI IMG/M metagenome (GOLD analysis project Ga0116110, IMG submission 89719) | Peatland microbial communities from SPRUCE experiment site at the Marcell Experimental Forest, Minnesota, USA - June2015DPH_8_40 | ecosystem: Environmental > Terrestrial > Soil > Wetlands >...
CGAGTTTCAGGACCACGGGAAAACCCCGGCCGGCGGCGGCCGCGGCCGCCGCCTCCGGACTGGCGGCCACTTGCCAGGGGGCCGCCGCTACTCCCAGGGCCTCAATGATGGTGAGGGCCAGGGGAAGAGGCAGAAATCCCTCCCGGGTCTCCTTGGTAAGGGCCAGCCACCCGGAGAGCTTCTCGGCAGCCGGCAAGCGTGTGGTCGCCACGGCAACCTCCGGGGCGCGGCAGGCCTGATCCCGGCTCAAGGCCAGGGCCCAGACCGCCTCTTCGGGAAAGTTATACACCGGCACCCCCAGGGTTTCCCGAAAAAATTCCTCTTCCGCCAGGGTGATCAACAGGGTGATGGCCAGGGGCTTGCCGGCAGACCGGGCCAACTCCACCATGCGCCGGGCCATTTCCCGGCCGGCTGTGATCTCGAAGTCGGCCATGGGGCCATAGTGGAGCAGGATCGAGTCCACTTCCGGGTCGCGGCAGACCTGGGCCATGACCTCGCTATAGACGGTGAAGTCGAAGACGTCCCCCAGATCGATGGGGTTGCCGGGGCTGATGACCCCGGACCGGGAGTGCGAGCGGATAAAATCCGCCAGCGGCGCGGCCAGGGGCGGCAGGCGGAAACCGTAACGGCGGCAGGCATAGGCGCCCACCACCGCCTCACCGCCGCTGCGGGAGAAAATCACCAGGCGGTCTCCCTTAACCGGCGGCTGGCCCACCAGCTTGGCCAGGGAGAGGAACTCCGCCTGGCTCCGGAGGTGCACCATGCCGCCCTGGCGGCAGGCGGCGGCCAGCACTTCCTCATCGGTGCTGAGGGAGGCGGTGTGAGATTGGGCGATGGCCGCGGTCTCCGCCCCCACGTTGGCCACCTGCAGGAAAATGGGTTTGGCAGACCCGCGGGCCGCCTGCAAGAGGCCCCGGCCATCCTCGATACCTTCGAGATAGAGATAGACCGCGGCGGTCCCCGGGTCCTCCAGGAAATAGGCCAGGGCCTCGTTTTCCGCCACGTCCAGCTTGTTGCCCAGGCTCAGGAATTTGTTGACCCCCAGGCCTTCCCGGGTCATCCAGGCCATCAGATGACTGGCCAGCCCGCCGCTCTGGGCAATGATGGAGATCCGGCCCCGCCGGGGCCGGGGCCACATCTGGGCGAAGGGCAAGGCCAGGCCGATCTCCAGGTTCATGCAGCCCAGGCCGTTGGGGCCGATGAGCCGCAGTTGGTACTTTTTTAGAAGGGCCCGGACCTCCTCCTCCAGGACCCGGCCAGCCTCACTCAGTTCGGAAAACCCGGCGGCTTCCACCACCACCCGGGAGATGCCCAACTCTCCGCAGTCCTGCACCAGGGCCGGCACCAAACGGGCCGGGGATAGGATCACCGCCAGGTCCACCGGCCCGGGAAGCTCCCGCAGGCTCGGGAGGATGGGCAAACCGAAGGCAGCGCCGGGCCGGCGGCCCACCAGGAATATCTTCCCCTGATAATTAAAATGCAAGAGATTGGCCACAATCCCCCGGGCCAGGTTGTCCGGGGATTCCGAAACCCCCACCACTGCCAGACTTTTTGGATAGAAGAATTTTTTCATAGGGTCATGAATTCCATATTTGGTAACGTCCCAGAAATAGTATAAAATATTGAAGGAAGACGGAACCTCAAAATCGCCGGTCCCTGTAAAATGGCTCTCTCCTTTGCAGCCGGCTGTGGAAAATGGCTGGTGGCGCAGCAAACTGCCGATGCATGGACAAAACAGATAAAATGGTCCGGAGAACTAGATGGCCTACGAGAAGTGCGCCGAGGTGAGCCAGGAGATTTGGAATGATCTGGGGGAGATGGACCCGGCGGAGGTGACCGGCCGTACCGGGGTCATTTTCCGGGAGGGGGAGTACGAATTGCCCTTTCTGGACCGGGAGTTGCGGATCGATCCGGCCCGGCGGCAAATCCGGGTGCTTCCGAGGCCGGAGGGGGACCCGGGGTTCCGGGCCTGCCTGTTGGCCCTCAGCTACCTGCTGCATCTGGTCCCCACGTCCTTGGGGTCCCCCATCAGCCCCCTGGAATTGCCGGGGGGGGCCACCTTTTTCCGGGGCCATCACGGCCTTCCCGGCGCTCCCCTGGAAGCCAGGTTCGGCCGGGACCTGGCCGGTTTCCTGGCCGCCGGCCAGAAACTCAGGGCGGAAGCCAGGCCGGCAGGGGACGCGGCCCTGGCCCTGCGGGTCTTCCCCGGGCTGATGGTGGCAGTGATCCTGTGGCAGGCGGATGAAGAGTTTCCGGCCCAGGTCTCCTTCACCCTGCCGGCCCACCTGGACCGCTTCTGGTTCCTGGATGCGGCCTTGGGCTTGCTCGCGCTGGTGGCCCAGGAACTCCTTAAGGCCGGGGAGCCATGACCCCACCTGCCCACGCCGCAGGAGTGCCGACTGTGAAACCATTTATTAACGGGAGCATGAAAGGGGTTCCAGCTTTATCCCCTCTCCTCCGATGGGGGACGACACCGGGTGAGAGGGAATTTAATCTCTTTTCCGCTCCCATTAATATCTGTTTTCTGTGAAGGGCAGAATCAAAGTCAAAGGCCCCTCGGCAGAGACGGAAAAGGCGGTTTTCGGTTTTCAGTTTTCGGTTAGAGCCAAAGGCATAGATAAGTAAAAAGTCAAAAGTAAAAAGGTAAAACTTTTTGCCTTTGGCCTTCTCAAAGTCAAAGGCCCCTCGGCAGAGACGGAAAACAGAAAACAGTCGCTCATGAGCCCTTGGCTCACCCGAAAATCATGAAAATATAGCGCCGCCGCCCCCGGCGGCGCGGGAACTCAGGAACTTTTCCAGGAAACAGAAAACTGTCTTTTCCCCCGCTCAAATAGGCGGGGCAATGGTGACCAGCAGCCGCAAGTCGGTCCTGGCCCTGATTCCGTGCGGTTCGGCGATCTCGGAAATCAGCACGTCTCCCCGGGCGGCCGGCATCATGGTGCCGTCTTTTCCGAGAAATTCCCCCTCGCCCTCTAAGACCACCAAACTCACCTGCCCCTCGATGTCGTGGGCATGGACCGGGAGTTCCTGGCCAGGTTTGAAATTGAAGTTAAGGATCTTGAAATAGGGAGAGTCGTGTACCAGCAGCCTTTTCATGCCTTTTTCGGAGAAATCGTTGGCCTCAATCACATTGACCTTTTTCATCAAAGTTTCCTCCCGCCTTCGGCTTTTTGGTTCAGCGTTTAAAGAAACCTTAAGTAGTGCCTTCAGCAAAATCAATTCCTGGCCCAAGCCTAATTTTTGCCAAATCGGCCATGGGAAACAGGGCCAGTATACCGTCCCAGGGTTATCTTTTTTTCGTAGGGTGCGTCTCACGCACCAATAATGGCGCGTGCCTTGGTGGTGGTGTGAGAAATATGAACCACCAGGGCACCAAGACACCAAATCCAAGAATAGTGGCACCGGCCTCCGGCCGGTGAACCTCTATAATCTCGTTCCCAAGTTGCACTTGGGGACGATAAATCTTCGATTTTTACCTTTTTACTTTTGCCTTCTCTCCGGGCCAGGTTAGGCGAACCCCCGGGGAACTGGCCCGGACGGCGGCAGGCAAATCCCAGGCTTCTACCTGCCCTCCCTGGACCAGAACCAGGGCAGGCTCGATAGTATTTTCCAGCCGCGCCTTTATCGTTATCGCCGCTGCACCCACCGCTGATAAAGAGCAAACTTAAGGCCAGGCCAGGAGCGCTCGCAGATCGGAAGAAGTGCGGCCCGCCAATTCAGGCTGCCGCCCCACCTCAACTACTATGACCCTGACCATCGAGGAGCATTGCGAAAAAGACAGGAGGCGGGTAAAATAAAGGCCAAGCCGGCATAGCTCAGTGGTAGAGCAGCTGATTCGTAATCAGCAGGTCCGGGGTTCGAATCCCCGTGCCGGCTCCAGTAAATTCAAGTGGTTATCTTAATCGGCTAACCCCAGTATTGTTTCCGGCTAACATCTGGGCTAACAAAAATGCGGGGGCTGGGAGCCTGAAATAGAAAAAGGGCAGACAGATAACAGAGGTATCCCCCCAGACCGCAACCCTTTACCGCCCCGTCCCTGGCCCCGGTCCCTGATCATACCGTCCCGGATTTTAGGGGAAGTCTTGGTGTTGGTGAAGGCGGATTTGCTGGCCTATCTATGCGGCAAAGATCGGGAAGCAAAATATGAAGTTGAGGATCGAGGCGAAAGAACTCAAGGCGGCTACCCATCGGCTGACTGCCCCACCACAACCCGAGCCTACTCTGTGGGGGGTGATCACCCTGATATGGTTGAAAGTTGTCAAGTAGGCGCGAGACTCCCTTTTGTTTTTTGAGTTAAGCTGGAGATGATTCTCAGGCCCCAGCGGGGCGGGACGCTTTAGCGACGTTTGATCACTCTGATATACGCGGGTTGGTTACCGCCTGACCTGGCTTCGTCACGGAGCTGCCTCTCTCTACTGACGGGAGTTTCGGCTGTGGCCTATTCCCATAGGGTGAACGAGGGCTCTCCTTACCGTGGTCGCGCCCCGCTGGGGCCTGAGAATGTTTTTCTTTTTTTCTTTAACCGCGCCTTTGTTTTTGGTTTATTTTTAAGCCGTAACCGGCTCCACAGACTGGCCGATGGCCCAGATAAAGGCCGCCAGTTCCCGGGCGATGGCGGTGATGACGGTGTTCTTGTGCTTGCCCCGGGCCTGGAAGCGTCGATACCGGGCGCACAGGCGCAACTGCGCCTTCCAGGCGAGCTGCCGGACGCTCTCCGGCAAGCCTTCTTGGCGCTTGAGCAAGGGCCGGGTGACCCGGGCTCGCAGGCGGTAGGCCCAGGCCGCCTCCACCAGGACCCGGCGGGCATGACCGTTTCCGGTTTTGGTGATATGGCCCCGGCGCACCGAAGCGCCGCTGGAGTGTTCGGAAGGCACCAGCCCCAAATAAGCCATGAGTTGCTTGGGGTTTTTAAAGCGGCTCAGGTCCCCCACTTCAGCGACCAAGGTGGCCGCCACGATGCGGGAGACCCCGCGCAGGGCCTGGTAGGCGGCGACGAAGGGCGCCCGGCGCCATTGGGGGATGAGCTCCCGGATTTGCTCAGTGAGACGCTGCACCCGGGCGCTGGCCTCGCGCACCGCGTCCAGGTATTCTTGGAGGACGATCTGTTGGGCCGGGTGCTCCATGGCTTGTTGCGCCAGCCAGCGCCAGTGGCCCCGGCCCCAGGTGGTTTTGCCGGGATAACGGCGGCCATGGCGCAGCAGCAAGGCGGCGGTGCGCTGCTTGGCCCGGCGCTCCACGCTGATGGCGTCCTCCCGGGCCCGGGTCAGGTCCCGCATGGCTTCGTCGTCCGCGTCGGGCACTTTTACCGGGGTCAGTTCCCCGGCCCGCAACAGCCGGACCAGGGCCAAGGCGTCCCGGCGGTCGTTTTTCAAACGGTCGCCGGGGCGCCGGGGGATCAACGCCGGGGCGGCCACCAGGCAACTATAGCCTTGAGCCGTAAGATGTCGGTAGACCTGGTAGCCGCAGGGCCCCGCCTCATAGGCGAACCGCAGTTCGGCGCCCTTAGCCTGTAGCTTGCGGGTCACCTTGTCCAGGGCCTCCAGGTCGCCGCCGATACGGCCGTAGTGCCGGACTTCGCCGTAGGCGCCACTCTCGGCATGAGCTACTTCCATAGACATTTTATGGACATCCAACCCCACATACAATACACTCTTTCTCATGGCCTGCCTCCTTGGTTGTGGTTCTGTGCTGTTAGATTTTCCAAGCTCACAGCTTAACCCACGCTTGCAAGGTTCGCAGGCCTTTAACTTTTAACCATTATGTCTACCTCTGCCCCCGCGAGCCCCCATACCCCTTTGCTGACGACCCCGGAGCGCAGCCACGCCCGACTTGAGCAAAGACTCAGGCCAGGTGGGAAACGCCCTCAGCAAATGCGAGATGCATTTGTATAGGCATATGACTACCCTTCCTGGCAAAGGTGCACCCTCGTGGCCTCCAGGTCCTGCCCCTTCCAACCTTCTTTGCTTGGCCAGCCTCTGCCAGCCGGCCCCGTCCCCCTCTTCCACCATGCAGCAACCGCTCGCCGCGGTCCCGTCATTGGCGCGGCTCCACGGCGCTATAGATTTTCGGCCCCGGAACCCAACCCCCGGGACGGGACTCCTGCCCCCTCGGTCAGTATGATCGCCACGGAGATTTTTCCTAAAATTTCTTCGGCTTTTAATTAAAGGGGCACAGCAGTAGCCCCCCTGATATGGGGCCGCCCCCATAGCTCAGCCCGTTACCTGGGGGTGTGATGTCCGGGGTGCCGGGACCTGCCCGGAAACTTGGGGGTGAAGCCAGGAGCCGGGCCTGAAGCCGAAAGGAGGGAAATGACCCCTTACGGCTACCCTTGCCCCGCCCTCAATCGCCCCATCACGGGCATCTCATGCAGCCGGTTTTTTCTCAAAACCGCGTCCACCAAGCTTTTCAGGCTAAATCCCCGGTCCAGGAGCCCAGTCTGGCATCAGCCTTCAGCCCGTGCTGGTGGGGGCGCAGTAGGCCGTCCGTCCCCGCGCCCGCGGCGTTGTGTGGCGCCGCGGTAAACTTCCCCCTGTCCCATCCCTGCGCCCGTGAGGGTGATCACCGCACCACCATGATCAGGGACCACCGCTCCTTCCCTGCGCCCGTGGGGGTGATGCCAACGGTGGGCCCGGTGGTGACCCTGGATGATCCCTGCCCCCGCGCCCGTGGGGGTGATCACCGCACCACCATGATCAGGGACCGCCGCTCCTTCCCCGCCCCCGTGGGGGTGATGACCGTGATGCAGCCGCTGAGCCTGGGGGACCAGCTCCTTCCCCGCCCCCGTGGGGGTGATACTCCCCTCCAAGGTGCCCATTTCTTTCCGGCGGGCCCGGCACTCAGGGGCACTTCACGGGGCATTTTCGCACGATTCCTCCCGGGTGAAGGGTAAGGGTTAGGGTCCTGCCCTTATCTCTCATTCTGGGCCATCTCAGGCTGTCAATCCGGTGCAGATAACCCGATGACCCCATGTCTTATACCCTTGCCTTCCTTCCTATCGCCTCTCCTGGGGCTTCTCAGAGGGTCGTTTTCGGGGGATTGGGGCCTAAGAAGGGGGTTAGCCGGGGGACCCGGGCTGCCGGGTCGCCTGGCGGCTCCCACCAGCTTCAGGAAACTTTCCTTGAGCTCTCCGTCCCCGCGCCCGTGGGGGTGATTCCCGCACCACCAGGATCAGGGACCGCCGCTCCTTCCCCGCCCCCGAGGGGGTGATGGAGTGGTCAAATGACCACCCCCCCTGCCACCGCTCCTTCCCCGCCCCCGTGGGGGTGATACTCCCCTCCAGGGTGCCCATTTCTTTCCGGCGGGCCCGGCACTCAGGGGGCACTTCACGGGGCATTTTCGCACGATTCCTCCCGGGTGAAGGGTAAGGGTTAGGGTCCGCCCTTATCTCTCATTCTGGGCCATTTCAGGCCCCCCCAGGGAAGGGCAGCCTCATCTCTTGTCCCGAGTCCTGGGCCTTGGGCCTTGCTCTTGCCCTTGACCACCTGGCCGGCCTCGGTGACCACCATCCCCACTTACCACCGCTCGGTCCATGCGCCGGCCACCACGGGCGCCACCTCGGGCCCCTGCCCGACGCTTACCCGGCGCCGCCACCCCCAGCTCCATCCGCAGCTCCTTCAGCAGCGCCACCCGCAGCTCTCCCCCCCGCGGCGCCATCGCCGGCAGCCTCCCCGGCGCCGCCCCGCGAATCTCCCCGGCGCCGCCACCGGCAGCCTGCAGGATTTCCCGGCCCAGGAGCGAAACCTCGGGAAAGGGACTCCTGCCCCCTACCGGCTAGGATCACGTCGTATAAAATTGAGAATGTAGAATCCCGCCTCTCCCGGAAGGAAAATTCCCCTTGCCTCCCCATTAATCGCCTCTCCAGGGGGTTCCTGTGCGGTCGCGAGGATATTGTGAACGCGCGATAGGGATCGGAATTACGGTCGTCTTGAGGTTCCAGCAGGGCCGCGGCTTTTCACCGGGGATAGTGGTCGGCCCGCACCTTTAGGCACGATGCGGAACGCTTTTTTGAATATGGACAAAAGGGGGGATTTTCTCCAGTTATGTTTTTTGCTTAGGTTCAAAGCGAAGAATATCGCGCGTGTTTTCAGGAAATAACTGTTTTAGCGCATCAACTAATTTGTCGCGCATACTAAGTAGAGAATTTTTTGTATCATCAACTATTTTTATTACGTCGTCTGTGCTCTGTGCTAATCTTTGATACACTAAATGACCAAGGGCTTTTTCAATATAACCCAATGCTTTCCCCATATCTTGCGGTAATGATAATATCTCTTCTCCTACTTGCATTTGGTCTGGAGTATCTTGATAATACCGCATTTTTGCCTTGTCTAACAGGGGTTGAGCTTCCTTTAAAAGAAATTCTGTTCTATTATTAATTGCTCTAATTGCTATTTGAAATTTTGTGTATTCTAAGAATAACTCAGTTAAAGTTTGGCGAAGCGTTATTTGCAATTTCGATGAACTCTTTGGTTTAAGAAAAAAAGATTGACTATTCATATCAAATTTTAAATCTTCATATTCAATAGCTGGTAGCATTGCTCGCATTACAACAATCTTCAACGGATGTGTCCTTACAGGATCAATCATCTGTTTACATACATTCCCTAATCTATTATACTGAGACATTACAGTAAAAATAGCATAATTCCCCGCTGTTATATAATCAGCTTTTATTTTTTGTTCTTTTTCTTGCTTTTGTAGTTTGAAAGCAAACAAAGGACCGAGAAACGATCCGACAAGTGCCGCGATCAACGTAGCAGAGGCTGGAATGAATGTTGAAAAAGAAAGAGCCGTATCCTCGGCTATCATGTTTACCCTCCTTTAAAAATTTCTCCCGGTTTTTTACAAATAATGACGCAAAAAATATACGGCGTATTATCCTAAATAAAATTAAGGTTGAACAAGCCCGCGGCATTAAAAGCCCTATAGTCCACCCACATTTCGGCGGTGAGGCAGGCTTTAAACACCTCAAAATCTCACTCTCAGCGCCGCTTCGTCGCCGTAGTGGCTTATATGGCCTTAGCTTCCCTTGCCCTTTTGCCCAGAAGATTTCCCCTCTGCCCTTAATACCAGGACTTCTAGTGGGGCTTCGATGCCAAGATGGACTTGCTTTCCCCGCACCTGTACGACCGTTACTCGAATATTGTCCCCGATGCAGACTGTTTCATTTTCTTTTCTGGTTATTATCAGCATGGGCTTATCCGGGCCAGGAGTAGGTGGAGTGCTTCACTGTCAGGTAGATAGCTTTCAGGGCCGGTTCCATCAAGACGATAGATGACAGGCGGCGGGCCATGTGGGTGACCTCTTCTACCTCGTCCAGGGTAAGCGGGCGGCCCAGGAGGGGCTGTTCCCTGTAGGAGAGCCACTTCTTGATGACCTGGTAGCCCCCGATGTAATAGCCCAGCAGGAGACCAGCAACGAAATGTTTCAATCCTCACCCGGCCCGAAAGCCGGGTGCTTCCTGTCATCAGTTGGGGACTCAGCCGCCTATGCCAGTTTCAATCCTCACCCGGCCCGAAAGCCGGGTGCTTCCGTTATAAGTAAAATTTATATCCCCTTTAATCACGTTTCAATCCTCACCCGGCCCGAAAGCCGGGTGCTTCTTCTCTCCGAAACACAATACACCCATAAATACATAGTTTCAATCCTCACCCGGCCCGAAAGCCGGGTGCTTCGCTCGGCCTTTCCAGGCCGGTTTTTACCGGGTTAATCGCGCTTTCGAGGGCGAACCAGCTTAAAATTAGGCTGCCAACCGCCGAGGTGATGGCCGACTTTGGCTGATCTTACTGAGTTCCCTCATGATTTTTCGGTTGCGAACCCCTCCCGGTTTTCACCCCAGCTAGGGGTTCGCTCTCAGACCAAGAGGGGTTGGCTGAAGTCCACTTTCTTATCCCAACCAAAAACCCGGACATTTTTTTCCAGGGGCTCCGTTAAGCGGTAAATCCTAAGACTATCATCCTCCTTATGGATGATTTTCACCAAGGCCCGGATCAGGCCCTCAAACTGCATTTCATTAACTTCACATTCAAAGACGCTCTTCTGCACCCGTTGGCCGAAATTTTTGCACTGCTGCGCCATCCGGCGCAGGCGGCGGCGACGGTCCACGATTTCATGGACAAACCGCCCCCGCTGGGTATAGAGATTTTCATCCCAGACCATCTCCACGTGGATGAGGGCGGCCTGCCGAAGGCAGTAAGCATAGTGCTCCAGGGCGGAAATGGGGATGAGGTCCTGCTCATCGAACTCCGCAGCCGGTTCTTCCATTTCGTCCATCATAGCGTGCGCCTCTCTCGTTCAGGTCCCGCTTCAGCCCTCCAGGACGGTGAGGCTGACGCCTTCAGGCAGGTCCTTTTGCTCCGGAATGGAGACCCCATAGTCGCCGAACCGCCGGGGCGGGGCCTGGGGGTCCCGGAGGTCCACCCGGATCAGATCGAAGAGTTTGTGGGACGGGAACTTGCCCAACTTGCTGTTATGGGTGAATACATACAGTCCCCGGCAAGCCATGCGGCCCCGGGAGGCGGAGTGGTCCAGGTCCCACATGCGGGTCAGGGCCTCCCAAAATAGGGCCAGATCATCGTTGGAGAATCCGGTCTGTTCGGCGAAGTGAGGGTTGACAAAGCCGTAACCCATATAGAGGCCATAGGGCACCAGGGCCTTGCGGCCCATTTCGGTGGTTTTGCCGCCTTCCGTTCCCCTTTCAGTTTCTATTATTTCCACATCCTGCTCTCGGGTAATGGCGACCCGAGTGATGGTCAGGTCCAGGGGAATGATGGGGTCTACGGAGCGGGCGAAGGTGAGCTGCACCGGTCCCCGCACCTGACCGCAGTTGGGGTCGATGGTCAACACCGCGCCAAATGTGCGGATGTCATAAAAATTGCCGCACATCCAGGCTCTGGTCTTTTCAACGTCTTCCCGCTTCTGTTTGGTGCCGGTGGATTTGATCCCCAAGTCTTCATAGGCGCGGCGGTTTAGGGTGCTCAGAGCGATGCCTTTGTTTTGCACGTAGATTTTGAAGTTCGCCTCAGTCCCCCTGGTGGCGTCAACATAATCCCGCACCTTGCGCTTCAGGCAGACATCGGTGACCAGTCCCTGCATGGTTTCAGGGTCGACTCGGGGGAGGTTGCCGGCGTCCGGGTCGCCGTTGGGGTTGCCGTCAGTGACTTCAAAGATCAGGACAAAATCGTGCCGACGAGTCGGGTCTTGGTAACTGGGGGATTCCATATTTTTGCCTCCTCCTTATTCTTTTTCGTCAGTAGGGGTTTCTTCGACAACCGCTTCTTCGCCGGGGACCTGCTCCTCTTTCCTGCCTTGGCTTGAGCCCGGTCCCAGGCCCGCTGGTGATAGTAGCCCAGGCTGAACCAGCCCTGCTGCTCCAGGGTAAGGACCTTGGGAAAACCGGCCAGGTTCTCCATCACCGCTTCCAGGCGGCCCTGCAAGTCCGCATAAGCCCCGAACCTTTCTTTTCGCAGCTTGCCCAGATGAGCCTGCGCTCCTCGCACCAACCGGGGAAACACCGAGCCCGGGGCGGTAGAGGCGGTGCCGTAGAATCGGGAAATGAGGGTGGCCTTGGGGCTCACCGCCAAAAACTGCACCTGCTCCAGGACGGCCAAGAGGCGGCCGCAGAGATAGGCCGGGTGTCGATTTCCTTCATCCATTTGCACCATGGCATCCTCCTGAAAATTTTTATCTTGAGAAAGTAGGACCATCTTGATCAGGGCGGCCCGGGGCCGGGTGATGGCTTGCTCCGCCCGGTTGCGTTTAATGGCCTGAAACATTAACCATGAAGGCAGGGTGCCTCCCTGGAGGGCGACCTTGAGCAGTACGCGGGGTACATTGGGGGGCAGGTCCCGCTGCATGTCACCCTTTTGAGGAATCAAGCTTCGGGCCAGGGTGAATAATCCATAAGGCGAGCCTTCGGAGCCGTCCCAATCCACCAGGTCTTGCAGGGTGAACCAGCGGGCGAGATGCTCCTTGACCTGCCCCACGGTGGTTTCCAGCCAGTCGCGCACCACCACCCGAGCGCCGCTGGCGGACAGGGCTGTGGCATAAAAGGCCTCGGTGTCCAGGGCAGTATAGAGCCTGCCCCTGGGGGCGGAGCGCATTAGTTCTTTAACCTGCTCGGGCTGCGGCTTAGAAAAGAGAGCGGCGATGTTGAAGGGCGTTTTTTGGCGCGTCCAAAACAAGTAAACCAACGGGCCGATATTGAGACGGGAATCTTTTTTTTCCAGTAAGCCATTGTAGGCCTTGGCAGAGTGTTCGGCGCAATCCCGGCAAACCGGGGCGATGAGGGAGGCTCTCAGGCCATATGATTCAAAGGCTCCGGCATTGGCGGAGACCATGGACATGCCGGAGGACTGGCCACCCGCAATTACTTTGAATTTGATGGGGAAGCGCTCCGTGGGGATGCAGCTTTTACCGCAGACCAGGCATTGGCTCAGATCGGAGGCGGGCGGGTCTCCACTCTTTGTCCCAACCCAATAGGCCTTCACCTCCGGCAGGTCGAAGGGCAGGAAGCCCTCCACCTGAAAGGAAATGTTCATGGCTGGATCAAAATCATCCGGCAAGACCAATTTTGCTCGCAGGTCAGGTGAAGTTAAGAAATTTCCCACTGCCTGGACCTGGGAAATTTGAGCTGAGGTGACGCACTTTTGCACCTCCTCTACAAAGGCTTGGTGACACTTCTGCACTCGCGCCATTTTGGTATGGTCCCGGGGAATCCCCAGGACATATTCGCCGTTTCCTACCAGCAGGCTGGTCCTGATATTGACCGATTTCATTACTACCGGGGCGAAAAACACCTTTCCCCGATCTTTTTTCCTGCCGCTGCTAGTGGTGATAATTCCCAAAAAATTTCCGTCGGCATCCAGATTGATGAGCCAGCGAATCGGAATCTTGTCATACCCGATCGGAGGCAAATCCTCCAGGCGTTGCGAATATTCGCAGAGTTTTTCCAGGAGCATTTTTCATCTCCTTTAACAATAGAGTTCGGGGTCTATTCGCAGTACCCCCTGCTCCAGCCGGGCCTGGAAAAAACGGGGTTTACCCCGGATGCCACGACCCGAGACATCATGCTCATAGTCCAGGTCGAAGAGGATCAGCCCCAAATCCGAGGTCTCCGCGAGGGGCCGGTCCTCCGCCTGAGGGTCGGCGAAGCCGGCGGCGAATTCCCGGCATCCCAGGTAAGGGGTATGATGATACTGGCCCCGGGTCACTCGCCGGCGGAATTGGTCCCGGTACTTGGCCGGATTGGCGTCGGCATGGGGCTTGAGGGTAATATCGGCTTTGATTAGGTAAGCTACATCCCGGAGGGCCAGGGTATGCCGTTGGGCCCGGTCCTCGTCGGCGAAGTAGCCCCCCCCCTTTTCCCGCCAACCCTTGGCGGAGCCAGAAGAAGCCTTCTGGTTCACTTCATTGCGCAGAATCGAGAAGTACCGGATGGGCCGCAGCACCCAGATTTCCCGCACTTGCCAGAAAATCTCCGGTTTCCAGAAGATGGCCTCCAGGACCCCCCGAGCTGCAGCCGGGGTCATGACCGGGTAGGAGACCCGCTCCACCTTCATTTCCGGCCGGGTGAAGCAGGCCCAGTCTCCCCAGACTTTTACCTGCAAGTAGCCGTTATTCATGGAAACACCTCCTTTCGCTAAATTACCAAAGTTTCCGGATCGATGCCGCCGCCGGGCAAGCCCCTGGTCGGATGATAATTCCCCATCCACTCCCACAGTCACAAGGGGAGTTCTCGTGCCAGGCCCTGCTGCTGATATTGGGATAAAACACGCCGCCGCACGTTGACCAGATAGGGTTGGAACTGCCTGAGAAGGCGACGGGCCTCGCCCCCCAGAAGGGCTCCAGGGGCCTGGAGGCGTCGCAGCAACTCATTCACCTTTGAATCCTTCTTGGGATAGCGCACCACTAAGGGCACGCTATCGTCTTCAATAAGTTTGAACCGGGCGGCAACCTCGGGGAAGTCCAGGCGTTGGCGCAGTTCATTGATGCGGTGCTTGTCAGTGTTTACCGTCTGGTAGAGCTGCCGGAAGTAGTTTTCATAAATTCCTGGGGAGTGGAGATCGACACCTGGCCGATTCAGCATGGCCCGGGTGGAGGGCTGCCGCAGCAACTCCACCACCTTGGCATCCAGGTGGTCCCCGTGCTCGTGAGTGATGAGAATCAGGTCCGCCTTGGGGAGCGTTTGGTAATCAGCATACTCCCCCACGGGGTCCACATGAATGACCCGGCCCCCGAAGGTAAACATCAAGGTGCCGTGGCCGATGAAGGTGATTTTCAGACCTCCAGCCCCGGTCTCAATGATGTCCTGCTCAAACTTCCCCGCTGCGTTCACCATGCCGGCCCCCATCATCTGAGATTATGCGGCAAACTTGGCCACCGCGGTCAAGAAATTGTTTTTGGGACCTCTTTACCTGAGGAGGATTCCCCGCCTGATCCTTTTCCCGAAGCCAAATCTTCTCTTTGGCGGCATGATAACACAAGGCCCTGGAAAGTGAAGAGCCCTGCTCTCGGGAATCCACCAAAATCACCCCGTAACCTTTCCTACCTTAGTCAGGTGGGGATCGCCTCACCACGGGGCTCTCCTGCGGTCAGAGGTAGAGATAGGCGCTGGAATGGTCAAATTTCAGGGTCCAGGGCCAGTTAAAAGCCCTATTTTGGGCGAAAACCACCAGATGATCCTACCCTTGCCTCCCCCTGAAGAGTCAAAAAAGGCTGCTTAAACCCCTTCCTTATGCCGAATTTGGGGCAGCCAGGGTCCGGGCCCTGCCCCTGGGCTCTCCCCGAGGGTCCCCTCCCCGGCGCCGCCCCACGGCACCTCCCCGGCGCCCCCACCGGCGCCGCCACCGGCAGTCTGCAGGATTTTCGGTAGAACTGCGGGTCTGATCAGCGGCGGATCTTCCCGGCGCCGCCGCGGATCACCCCCGGTGCTGCCACCGGCAGCCTTAAGGGTTTTCGGTAGAACCGCGGGCCTGACCCGCGGCGTCCACCATGCACCAACCGCTCGCGGCGCCTCCCCGGCGCCGCCCCGCGGATCTCCCTGGCGCCGCCACCGGCAGCCTGAGGATTTTCGGCCTCAGAACACAAACCCCTAGTGGGACTCCTACCGCCCCCCCGTAGTCAATGCTTTGTCCGCCAAATTTTTCATAATTTCTTTTTCCAGCCCCCCTGGTATGGGGGCGGCCCAAAAATTTTGATGAAAAATCCTCGCCGGTCGGCTGGGCAACTATGCCTGTAGGGACACCTCCTACAAATGTTTCGCGCATTTTCTGAGAGGGGTCTGAGACGAGATGAAGGGTAAGGGCAAGGGGTGGGAAGAGGTACGGGCCGCCCATCCCAACCTCTTCAAATGCGGGTAAATCTGGGGATAAACCTGGGAACCCTTCGGCAGTATTCATCATAAGCCGGGCCGAAGCGGTCCCGCAGTTCTTTTTCTTCCAGCAGCACGATGACATAGATGCCGGGCAACCAGAGGGCCACTACCAGGTAAAGGGCCAGGTAGTTGGCAATGAGAGCGCTGCCCAAGAAGCCCAGGTAGAGCTGGAGGTAGCGGGGATGGCGGATAATGGCATAGACTCCGGTCGTGATGAGCCGCCCCGGACGCCTGTCCGGCGCCAGCTCCGCCAGGCCCAGGATGGTCAAGAGGCTCATTTGCTGGAGGATCCGAAAGCCCAGCCAAGTTGAGGTGGCGAGGAGCGACAGACCCAGGGCCGTAAGGTAGTAGCTGGTCCCGAACTCCACGGCCAAGAGGGCGTGGCGTATCCGGAAAAGGCCCACCATGCCCAACGCCAACAAGGACCAAACGATGCCGTAAGTCCACCCGGGCCCCAGCCGGCGCCAGAAGCGGACGAAGGGGTGGATGAGCAGCCAATAGAAGAGGGCCGCTGTCTGCATGACCACCATGATGAGCGCCACATAGTAACGGACCGCGTTCATGGCAACCCTCATGGGTGGGATAAAGTTGTCAGCACCCGGAAAGGCGCGAGGGGAAGAGCAGAATCTATGGCCCAAGGCTTTACGGCGCTCAAACTTAACCTCAAGATCTCACCCCTCCAACACCGCGCCCATGTAGCCCACGAAGGAATCTCTCGGTATGATGTCGTAGGAGGTGTAGTAGTCTACCAGGTGGGCTTTGTTGGCGCCCAGTTTTTTGGCCACGGCCACCGCCGCGGCCGCAGCTCCGGCGCTGCAGGCGCACTGGTCCCGGGTTGCCAGCTTAAGCATGGTGGAGGGGTCCAGTTTTAGGGCCGCATCCACGAATTCCTTGTCGTTCACCTCTTTCACCCATTTGACGGCTTCGGGGCCATAGCCCTTGGGAGCCCAGTTGTAGTCGGGGCCGTAATGGGTGAGGTCGGTGGAGCCAAAGGCCAGCAGACTCATTTTGAGGTCCTGAGCCACGGCCACCAATGCCTCCCCCAGCTCCAGGGCCTTTTCCGAGGGGGGGAGCCGGAGGGCCAGGACCTTGGCTTTGGGGAAGAAGTACTTGACCATGGGAAGCTCCACCTCGATGCTGTTGTCTCCCGGGTACTCCTCCTTTAGGATGAGGCGCCGCTTCAGGGGCTCGTAGAATTCCGTGGCCAGGGGAAGGTCGCCCAGGGGGGTCTCCCAAGCGTCGTCGGTGACTAGAAGGGGCGGGGAGTTACCATCCAGGTGGCCGCCGAAGACCGCCACCACCTGGGGCTGGGTGAGCTTGGAGGTGAGATAAAAGACGCGGGCCGCCAGCTTGCCGGACAAGTCCCAGCCAGCGTGGGGGACGATGCCTCCGAAAACCCGGGTGCCAGTAGCCAACGGGCTGATTCCGGAGACGAATTTATCGATCTCCGCTTTGGTGCCGCTTTCACTGGCCGGGTACCAGCCGATGGGAAGCATCCGGGCTCGCAGGTGCATATCCTGGGAGAAGGCAGGGGGGCAGAGTAAGGCCAGCAAGGCCAGAGCGGCGGCACTGCTGGCGATGAAGGCCCGGCGACTGCACTGCCACTCCTCCCAGTGCCCCAGGCAGGCTTCCAAGGTTTTGCCGGTCATGTGCTCTTCCTTTAGCCGAGATTATGTGGCAGGTTTTGCCGTTGACCTAGATTATGCCGCATCCATAGCTATTTCTGCCCAATGAGGTTTTGGAGCCTCTTTGCCCGAGTAAAATCTCCCAAACGGTCCTCTTCTCGAAGCCAAATTTTCTCGTCGAGGGCATGATAGCGCAATTTTATGCATAACTCCTTTTTCACGGCCTGCAAGAAAGCCGACATACCCCAAGGCCAAGATCACCCGGAAGGGATAATCTTTCACGACATTCGGCGCACGGTGAAAACGAACATGGTCAACGCGGGTGTTGACCAAGTGCACCGGGATATGATCTTAGGCCATAGCCTCCACGGGATGGACGTCCACTACATGGCCCCTTCCATTGACGACCTTCACCGCGCCATGGCGAGATACACGGAGTGGTTAGATGGTCAACTAATTTTGGCAAGTGTTGACCAAAACGTTGACCAAGAGGCGAAAAAGGGTTAGCCAAAATCGGCTAACCCTTTGAATTCATTGGCGCGCCCGGAGGGATTTGAACCCCCGAC
>Ga0116110_1000807_pt1 | contig 17549 bp, 17 predicted proteins | sample June2015DPH_8_50_FD_89719 | JGI IMG/M metagenome (GOLD analysis project Ga0116110, IMG submission 89719) | Peatland microbial communities from SPRUCE experiment site at the Marcell Experimental Forest, Minnesota, USA - June2015DPH_8_40 | ecosystem: Environmental > Terrestrial > Soil > Wetlands >...
CCGAAGAGACCATGAGCATCCTGGTGACGGCGGACGTGAAGTTCGCGGAGAAAATGAGTCATCCGAAATCTGTTTGTCTGCTCGAAGATCTTTGAATCATGATGGAAAGCACCAGTGGAATGGCGCTCCCTCATCTTCGAGAGAGTATTTAGAGCCTGTCCCGTAGATTCACCCGTTAACGTTTTTTTATTTTGCCGTTTCTATTGCCGTTTCTATTGCCGCTTCTGATTGCCGTTTTGCAGCGCCCCGTCCTTCGTTCTAAAATACTGTCCGATTAATACCAATTTGCGTTCAAGGTGGTGCCAATGAATGACAAAGAAAGTGCGAGTTGCCCCTAACGTAGCCATTGCAGAAATCACGGGGGGGCGAGGGGGAAAGTCCCCCGCTCTTTTAGTTAGTTCAATCTTGAACGCAACTCGGCATAAAAGGGATTGCACGGATGGGAGGGTGAGAGATTTGTTCGCTTCTGTTCATTGAATTTGGATTGTATTTTCAATGAAACGGGGTCCGAGGTCATGGGTTTCGGTTATCTCCTTTACGCGGATGATCCTGTTATACGCTTTAGGCGCACGAGAAACTCTCCGTTGCCATTCCTCTGAATCCGTGTCAATAATGTCACCCGCAATCTTTTGATGCTCTCACCCTAAAGGGTCGCCTGTCAATGATCGCCAAAACCTACGCCTGCTCTTTTTCCGGCACTGACGCGATCATCGTGGAAGTCGAAGTGGACCCGGCTTCAGGCTTTCCCGGCTTTGCGACCGTTGGGCTGCCGGATAAACCCGGTGAACAGTGAACGGTGAACGGTGGACTGAAAAAGCGCTTTTCCTGCTCACTTAGGTGGGTCAATGGGTGAATCGGAAAAAACCATATCTGTCACCACGTCACGTGTCTCCCCGCGCTCTCTGCGCCCCTGGGATAAAAATTTTGTCGTCTTTGACCTATTCACCAATTCACCCATTCACCTACTAACCCGCTCTTGTCCAATGCCCTCGCGCCCGCTTTTCTGGCTCACGCTTTTCTTCATGCTGGGGATTCTGGCAGATCGCCTGTTTGGTGAGAGCCTGCCGGTCCCAACGCACTACTTTGTTTTTGCAGCTGTGATCCTCATCGCGGCCATGGTTATATCCTTGTGGCCGCGCAATCTTTTCGCGAAGTGGTTCCGTCTTCAGCCCATGATTAGGCTGAAGGCTTTAAAACCTTCAGTCTTCCTTTCGCTTCAGCCTGATTTTCTCAGTCCTTCGTCCTCCGTCGTCCGTACTTTCGCCATTCCCGCCCTTCTGTTCTTCATCTTCGGAATGTGGGCCTCAAAAGCGACGGCCCCTCAATTTCCTCATTCCCTCGAACCATATCTTAAAGGTAAGCCGGCGACATTTATCGCAGAAGTGACCGGCTCGCCTGAATATGTCAGGCAGCAAACAGGATCGAAAAAAGTTGTAGAAGCCTCGACTTCGCCTGAATATTATCCGGACAACATTCGAATCCCGCTCCGCCTCCTCTGCGCAATAACCGGCGACGGGCAAACTCCCCTGGACGGGGGAGTACTGCTCAGCCTTTCGATAAAGGACCCCACAAATCCCGGCGCCTCCTTCTTGCCGCCGCCGGAGGCAGCGGCGAACCGGGCGGGCGGTCTCATCGCCCCGCCGTCAAAGGCAGCGGCGTACGAGGCCGGCGGTCCCACCGCCCCGCCGCCAAAGGCAGGGGTGAACCCGGCCGGCGGTCCCACCGCCCCGCCGCCGGAGGTAGCGGCGAACCGGGCGGGCGGTCCCACCGCCTTTTTTCTCCCCGGCGACCGCGTGCTCTTCAGGGCCGCTCTCAAGCGCTTCCGCAGTTTCAGAAATCCCGGCGGCTTCGATTACGTGCATTATCAGGCCGAAAAAGGTCTCTATGCCCACTGCTTTTTGAAGGACGAACGTTTCTTGATTAAGCTCGAGCCCGCATCCGGGACCTCATTTGGTGATCCAGGGGATGTCGGACGGGTTTCCGTCCTCCGTTACCCGTTTTCCGTCCTCCGTTCGATAAGAGGCCGAATCGAGCTCTTCCGGCAAAAGACGCTTCTGTGGGCCCAAAGATCGATGGATCCGGAGCCGGCGGCCTTTTATGCGGCGATGATACTCGGGTACAAAATGTTGCTGGACAGGAACTGGCAGGACCATATCCACCAAACGGGCCTGAACCACTTGCTTTCGGTTTCGGGCCTGCACATCGGAATGGTCAGCATGTTCATGTTCTGGCTCGTTCGCTTCTCAGTTCGTTTTTTGTGCCCCTCAATTCTTAGCAGAATAAGTGATAAGCAGATAGCCATTTGGCCCGCTCTTGCCTGCGCTGTCCTCTACGCGTTCCTTGCCGGATTCGGGGCCCCCACGATCTGGAGGTCCGTTCTGACCCTGGCCGTGTTTCTCCTGGCCGGCTTCCGGTACCGTAAGGCCGACTCTTTAACGGTCCTGGCCTTTGCCGCCCTGTGCATACTGGCCCTGGACCCCAAAAACCTCTGGCAGATCCCCTTCCAACTGACGTTTGCATGTGTTTTTGCAATCATCGTGATCTATCCGCGATTTAGTGGAATGAGGCTTCACAGGATATTTCCAGCCCTCAAGCCCGACGGCGTCCCGGGCAGGATAATAGCCCAGTTCGAAGACGCTTTCTGGGTTTCGATAGCAATCAATATCGTGCTGATCCCGCTGATAATTTTCTATTTCGATGGCTTTGCCCTGATAGGGGTCGTCGCCAATATATTTCTGGTACCTTATATAGGGTTTGTGGTTCTGCCCCTGGGGCTTTTGAGCGTGCTCCTGTTCGCGTTCAGCCAAACCTTGGCCTATCCGGTTATCTTTATCGTTAACTACCTTCTTTGGGGCTGTCTGAGGGTGATAGAATGGTTTGCCGGCTTTTCGTGGAGCTATTTCTGGACCGGCAGCATTTCGCCCGTCTGGCTCTTTGTGGTTTACGCGTGCCTGGGCCTTTTCCTTGCCCCTTTTGCGCGAAAACTCAAAGTTGCCGGTCTGGTCGCAATGGGTGCGCTTATCTGCGGCGGCCTGGCGCTGGGCAACCTAACGGGGTCCGGCGATACAGGGGCATTGAGGGTGGACATTATCGACGTGGGGCAGGGGACATCCAACCTGGTCAGATTTCCCACAGGTGAGACGATGGTCGTTGACGGCGGAGGGATTCCCGATGAATCATACGATATCGGACGCCAGGTGCTGGCGCCGTTTCTGTGGCATGAGGGAATCCGCAGACTGGACTACGTTGCGCTCTCGCACGATCACCCCGACCACGGGCTTGGGCTTCGCTTCATCCTTCGCAATTTCGACGTGGGGTCCTTTTGGACGAGCGGAATCACCCTGGATGACCAGAAGGGCAGGGGAATTAATTCGCACCAGGAGGAGGGCAGGACTGTTCATTCTCATCTCGGCGAAATTGCGTTGAAGCGCAATATAAAAATTCGCACATTTCCCGATCTGTTTAAGGATGTGCAAATCGGACAGGCCCGAATCCGGCTGCTCCATCCAACCGGGGACTTCCTTGAAAAGGAATCCAGGAACGACCTGAACAAATTCTCGCTCGTGTTCGACATTACACAAGGTATTTATGTGGCTTCTATCTGCTTGATAACTTAAGTAAAAAGCGACCTTTCACCTGTTATTCACCTTCTCTTATTTTCACGTCCCCACCCCAAACGCAGATAGCATGACACCATGCGCCTCGTTTCCGCCTTCAAGGTCGAAGAGGACCTTCAGCGGACTTCGAGAGAAGAGAGGGAACACGAACAGGCGGGGATGCTTAGTGAGTGGCGCAGGAAATGGGCGGCGTATCTACCCGAACCAAACTAAGAAATTACTTCGCCGTTGATGCAACTGGTCATCATCCGAATATTGTTAGCGATAGCCCCATGCCGCAGTTTTTTGAACGGATAACGCTCAACTCTATTACGCTGAATACATCGCATCTCAAATGCTATAATATCTGCCGCTTGGAGAGCGCATACATTTTTCACATCACAGAAAGAGACAGGCTTTTTTATTCGGTCTTTGCCCTCTCCATAGTCATAAAGATCGACATACTTCTCAATTCCAGATTGTGAGAAATGGGGCTGCTTGGCAAATACCAAATTAAGGGGCTCTCGATAAGACTCCCATCCTTCATGAACCGCATGGCTAACGACACTAATAATGCAGTCCTCCAAATAAAGCCTATGTGCTCGACTTTTGTCTGACGTCATATATTTTGAGGCAAACCCGTAAAAACCTTCGATATATTTGACCATAAGGTCTAAAAGGCTGTTTAAAATCCTCTCATGTTTTTTCTTGTCCCGACTGCCGCCAGCAAGCTGAAAGTTAAATGGGGGCCGGTATGCCTCAAAATCAGTCATATGGAAAAAGTCCAGCCCTTCATTGGCGAGAATTGTTTTCCAAGCAATTTCAAACTCTTTCCATTTATCGAGGGAAGACATACAGCCGCCCATAGTCATGCTTAGCAGGTTGCCTGCCGCATCGTTTTCGCCGCTTTCGTCGTAATAAATCCAAGTCAATGAGAACCTCCCTTGTGCAAGCTCGTGGAAAAAAGCCGGTGGTAATTACTCTATAGACTAGGCAAGCCGTCAACCGGAGCAATAAACGAATAGCCTGTTGTGATCCTCACCGATCCTCAAGGGTATATATGCCCCCCGTTGAAGATAGCACGAGAACTTGACTTCCATCCCATGAAAATGCGTCCTTGTTGTCAGGAGGAACCGCCCCCCCAAACGACGGAAGTTTTTCTAGATCGAACTCACCCGTCTGGAAAGTTGCAAGACCCGGATAATCTTCCCGTGCCTTAAAATGAGCCACTTCATACGCATTCAAATTGGTACAAAGTTCCCGCAGAGTTTTCGAGTTCTGCACCCGTTTCCCGGCTTCCGAAAGCTTCTTTTTGTGCTCGGCTTCATTCATCGCACACCCTTGTTTTGTTTTAATTTGCGACGGCGACATACCCACGGTCTGGAAGCTTTACCATCTGGACCGCACATCAAGTTTGTCCATGATTTATGACATTATCAAACCCTTCATATCACAGGCGCCGCTTCTTTGTCAAAAATCACAATTTTGTCACAGGTGAGGATGGGTAAGCCGGTATAACCCTCTTGACACCACACGGAGAGTAGTTCACAGTTGACTACATCATTCGCACCATGGGACTGGATGGAGGTCAAACTCTGATATGATTTGTCCGGATAGGACAAGAGGTGCTATCCATGGAGCAAGTTCAGCTAAATGATTTTATTAGGGATACGTGAAATAAGTTAACCTCGTTCAGGATCAACCATGATTGCAAGAAATGGACTTGCCAGAATCTCTGCACTGACCGTTTTGCTGTTCCTCAGTTTTCCATGCACAGTATTTTCCAGGTACACGGGTCCAATGCGTCTTTCTGTCTTCTGGCCGTGTAGCGGGAACAGTTCCGCCTGCGAGCCTGAAGTATTGGCGGAGGGTACTATTGAACCTGATACCGCTGATAAATTTTTGAAGTTCATTGCCGGAAAGAATAAATCACCATACTATCTCCCGCCAAAACCTACGGTATGCTTCGACAGCCCCGGTGGAGATCTCCGTGGTGCCATTAAGTTCGGGGAAATCATTCGAGAACGCGAATTTGATACATGTCTTGGGACGGAATACTCACGAGTATCTGAAAAGAAAGATGGCGGGATTTCAGGGGAGGAAGTGTTTCAAAAAGATGTAGTTTGTGCCTCAGCTTGCATTTTCGCACTTGCGGGAGGTGTAAATAGGTATGTGTCTGAAAAATCCAGACTGGGTGTTCACCAGTTTTCAGGTGCTCAAGGTCCAATTGGTGACAGTGATACCCAACTTACCGTTGTTGCACTGGCAGCCTACCTTGAGAAAATGGGAGTAAAGAGGGAACTGCTAGACATAGCATCACTTTTCCCGCCAGACCAGCTACATTGGCTCTCTCCACAAGAAATAAAAACGTCAAGAATTGACAATTGTTGGATGATCCCCGGTGAATGGAAGCTCGAAACCACTGCCAATGGGGATATCTTCGCACAAATCTCCCAGGAAAAACTGGTGTTTCATAGTAGAGTAGGACTCTTACTGACGAAGCAAAAAAGCCGCGCGGTCCTTGTAGTAATTTTTGAACCCGGTATGAAAAAAGTTAGCAGCAAGGAAGTCTTGGATGCACTCAATAATCATGATGGATGGATATCGATAGACGGCAGTGATGTTGCATCCTTTAAGAGCATTTACTGGAAACAGACCGGCAAGCTATTCACCACCTCCCTAAGTCTGTCGCCGCAAGCTATCCAGACCCTTTGGACAGGCAAACGGATCAGTTTGCTCTTTATGGTACCACGCTGTTTTGACGTTTACGATCCGTCGCTCGAATTCCCTTTGGAGGGGCTTGCAAGGTTGTTGCCGGCTGTTTTCAAATGAATTCTAACCCGAATTATGCGTTAGCATGCTTTGGATGATGCTGCATTTATCCAACAATCTCAGCCTTTCCAGAGGTGTTCTAATGAAAAAACTTGTTGTCATTGCTCCTTTGTTATTCTTGGTGGTGAGGTGTGCAATCGCAGGAACCAGACAACTCTGCGGCTTTGCGAGTTGTTTGACCTTAATAGTGCTTTTGTGTTTGCCGGGCAATGTAACCGCAGCAGACGTGCGGGCCTTAATACATAATACAGGGTCATACCGAGCCATAATCATAGAAGGTGAAATCGAACAAGGTGATTTTGACAAATTCATTAAGATAGTTCGAGACAATCAAGGGCTGATTTGTTGCGTGTCCATCTTTTCCCCTGGCGGAGATTTCAATGAAGCAATGAAGATCGGAAGGGCGATGAGGGCGTTGGAGCTGTCTTCAATGGTTCCGATGCGAGACCCTTCGGGAAAAGCCTTTTGCGAGGATGATGATGTACTTGGAAAGCCAAAGGAACCAAAGAACTGCACTTGTGCCAGTGCGGGGTTTTTTATTCACATTGGGGCTGTTCACAGGGGCGGTACTTTCGTGGCTGTCCATAGACCCTATTTGGATAAAGCACAATTCAGCAAACTTTCTCAGGATCAGGCGAAAAAGGAGTTCGAATCCCTACAAAAGCGAGCCCGTGACTACATGCAGGAAATGGGTGTACCGAAGCATATCCAGGAGGAGATATTGGGCATTCCATCGGACCGAGCTCTAGTGCTGGATGAAAAGACGGTGAAAACCTACTTTTGGGGCGACCTTCCTTATCGTCACGAATGGCTTGAGGCGAAGTGCTCGCGCATGTCCGACCAGGAACGTTTACGATGGGAAAATTATGGGCAGAAATTAAATGCCGTAAACTGGAACCTTGAACGTCTGTCGGCACAAGAGGCAGCCGACTTTCAAATGCTTGGACAAAAGAAACAGGAAGAATCGAATTGTGAAATACCCCTGTTAAAACAAAGCCGTATTGACGCTTACGAGAAGTATTTTAGGATCAAACCGACTGATTATGCGAATCACAATTTTGCCAAGTGGGGAGAGGCGCCAAAATATCTTGGACGAAGCCTCGAAGACATTTTAGGAGAAGAGAGATTTGATAAGAAAGAAGACAAGTTTGCTGGCAAGACTTTTACTTCACTTGAACGGCCAGCAACGGCTACGGCACCATCCATTCTGCTGTTTGATTCACCATCGAGGCCTGGAGTTGTCACGGATGTGACTTTGATCAGCTCTCCGGAACCATCAAAAGAATTTATTGAGCGATTAAAAAAGTCACTTATCGAAGCATGGGGCAAACCCTCTGGCGGCAACGGATCGAGTGAATGGGTTTGGGAAAAGAATGGATATAAGGCCGGACTGAAATATAATCCGGTAGCATCTGACGGACCATTTTTATCTCTCAAAATTGAGGCAAGACCTTAAACGCGATCACCGGCAGTCAGTCCAAGACGAACATCCTGCCTTAAAATGGTTGTTCTCAAAAAACCGTGGTTTATATAGGGGTTGAGTCCAGAAAGTGGCTGAGAGGTGGCAGCGTTTGGTTGGCAGTTCCAATGGACCGGGGCAGGGGTGGCCTTGATTTCCATATGGAGGAGGCAGGGAATGGTGATTAGATGACCGGTGGTTGGGACCAAAAGGAAAGCCCTCGACTTGCATTTGCCGAGGGCTTCGAAGTGATTATGCATTTGTTGCAATTCCAGGCACTTAGCTAACCTCGCACTTGAGTGCGGGGTTCTACGCAGCCATTCCCGGTTGGGGCTTGTCTTCGTGCTTGGGTTTCGGCTTCTTATATCGTAGTGCTTTTTTGGCCGTGTTCAAGTCAGCAATGGCCTTCTTGAACTGTTCTATAGCGTCATCGATTTCAGTTGTGAGCGTGTTTTTCTGCTTCGGGCTCAGCTCGTCAACATCCTGGTTGACTGTTTTCAGAAATGTCTCAGTGAACTTCTGCTCGAAAATGTTCTTTATCGTTGAGATGTCCTTGAGCAACTCAGAAGGACGAGTCCATTTAGCCGGTTTAGGGAGCAACGCTTTGATGTCTTGGTTGAGTTGCGCGGTAGGGTAGACACCTTTGTCGTATGATTTTATCTTATCAAGCAATTTGATTTTCTCGTCCAGTTTTTTTTCGGGGACCCGGAGCAGCAGGGTGAGGTGAGTGGCGTTGACTTTGGTATAGTCCACAACGTATTCTTGCTCACTGAGATAACGGTCTTGAACAGCGAGGCGAAGCAAGTTGCGCATAGCAGTTTCCGACTTCCACGGCCAGTCAGCATGAATCCTTACCTTCTGCCAGCTTTTGTCTTTGTACGGGGAAAATTTGCCTTCTTCGACACGCTTGGGCTCGTTGTCGAAAAATTCCTTCAACATGTGCTTGCCGATGGCAAGTTTTGCCATAGCTAACTGCTCATCTACCTTCGCATACTCATCGTAGAAAAGGGCCATGGTTTCCGCAGCCAGCTTGTCCGCGTCGGGGTCAGTCTCGCCCTTGTCTACTCCAAAAGCATTAAGTACCTTTGATTCCACCACTTTTTCACTCATCATTTTCTCCTAAAGTAACTGTTAATCTTAACCGATAACTACTACGCACCAACAATCACTCATATCGGTACATATGGAGGAAAGCGTGAATATTTATTTCGCAGGTTACGAGGAATCAGCAGAGCAAATGGACAATAGACTTTTGGGAGTAATAGACCATAGGTTATTTGCGTACAACAAGATGGCTGCTTACACCTATGAAGCAATGTATGACAATCCATACACTACCATAATGCTTGACAGTGGAGCGTACTCAGTCAGCACCGGCAAGGCTCGTGTGGCACTTGAGGATTACATAACGTACTGTCGGTTCCATGCTTCACAGAAAAAGGAAATAACGTATTACGTTAACCTTGACGTAATTCCGCAAGGAAAAACCAAAGAAGAGAAGACTGAGCATGGTAAATATACAGCGGAAAAGGGATTTGAAAACTACGACAAGCTGGTTAAAGCGCTAGCCGAAGTCGGAGTACCACAGAATAGAATTATTCACGTATTTCACCAGTACGAAGATTTCTCTGTGCTGAAACGAATGGTGGATGAACTTAAACTCGAATACATTGGCTTATCACCAGGAAAGTCAGGCAGTACAGCAATGGCTGAATGGTTTGAAAACTGTGCTCCTATTGTTCTCAGCAACTGTGCGTGGAACAACAGTAAGCAACGGTTGGTTGGTACACCCAAATGCAAACTCCATGGGTTCGGGGTTTCAACTTGGTGGGGAATGCTCCGCCTACCATGGTATAGCGTGGACACGACTCGTTTAGGACTTTTTGCAGAACTCAACAAAATACTGGTTCCTTGTGGCAGGAAGCTTAAAACAGAGCGGCTTTGGGATGTTCCTCTACTTTCAAAATGGGACTTCAAATACGTTGATGAGGTTGACATCGGAAACATTGCGAAGCGTGACGAATACTGGTTACGAATCGACGACAAGGCGCTTGCCCAGATGAGTGATGAAGAAAAAAAAGAAATAATGTTTCACAGGCATATCGTTGTCGAGTACATCCGCGACTTAGCACTACATATTGGTCATAGCATCTTTACAAGGCGACCAGATACTGAAGTAGTTAAGGGTGAGCACAAGCTGGCACATTATCTTGCCGGAATTAAGGAAGTGAGCTATCAAAACGAAGAACCGACCCCAGAATTGATTAAAAACCCTATATGGTGGGAAAAAAGAGTCCGCTATGGATTAGTCCATGACGATCAGTGGCGTATGCTCGTAAATGTCGTTACCACCAAACTCTTCGCTGCCTCAAACATTGCCGAGAACGCAGCTCAATATGAAGAGACTGCTTGTGAGTCTGAGGAAGCGCAGGAATTGCTCCAGTACACTGAGGATATCGTAACTGAGAGGATGCAAGCTCGACGCAAGGCAAAGAAGGAGAACAAGAAAGAGATATCGGAAATACCAGAGTTTAAACGTACAAAGTGACAATGCCAGCACCTTTAGGTGCTATGCCACAGGCCGCCGCTTAACCAATACGAGGGTCCAAATGAGTCGCTATCCACATACATTACATCAAAAAGTTCTTGCACATTATTTTGCAGTTATTACAAAATCTCCATACTCGTTTGCTGGACAGATAATACAACCAACTGTACTGGCAATTGACAGCAACATCGTAAGAGGGAGTGATTGTAAGTATTGCGGCGCGTGTTGTAGAGGAGACTCTAAAGGAAAATGTTTCAGCTTGGATTGGCTACCATTTGAATTAGAACATCTACCGAAATCGACACGTCCACGATATGAAGAACGTTATGTTAAATTCAACGAAAAGGATTATTTATATTACACTGACGAGCAGTTAGACAACAAAACCGGATGGTGCAGATATCTTACAACAGATGCCAAATGTGAAATCCATGATTATTCACCATTTAGTTGTGACTTTGAACTAATACGTTGTTATCAAGGAAGTAAGGGTAAACTACTTGTAAAAACATATAATCGTCCACAAGCCATGTTCCAGTACAAATTCAAGGACGACCTAAACCGTTTATACAAGTCTACCGGAAAAGATGGTGTTGAACAGACATTCTATCATAAACAATTTCGCCCACAATGTGTAATAACTACACCGTCAGACAAAAATGCCAAAGAAACGATTAGAAAGTTGCAAAGGTTACAACTGTGGGCTGAATATTTTGAACTTAGCACACATCTTCCACAATTAATAAAAGATTTACAAGCTGGTCTTTGGAGAATACATCCACAATTATTGTACCGACCTTAACATACTTCCCGTAGTGTGGAGGGTGTCACGGTATGAATCTCATTAACGATTAGCGCTTGAAATGAAAGAATTCTGATTAAATCGTTCAACATTTCATTGTCCCGACCAGTGATGCGGCGAAGGACCGTAGCAAGCACCTATACTTTTTTCTGCCCTCACGACTTGGGAACCTGTTCCACCTTGGCGTCCGCCGGATAGGCCCTGGCAATGCTGCCAAGCTCAATGGCACACCAGTCAGCAGTTAGCTTGTAACCTGCCCCAATTTCAACAATTGTGAGCAGATAGACAAAATCAAACAGACGCTTTTGCAGGAACCCGGTCACAATGCTTCCATCTTTCAAGAGGATGCGGACCCACTTGCCGAAGAACGTTCCAAGTCCGGTTGGGCGAAGTAGCGGTTGGGTAGGGACGGAAATCGACAATTTCTCGACTACCCGGTCCCCTGTATCTTCCAGAAGGCTGACATCTTCTTCCTCGACCGGCGGAACTGATGTCTTCGGCTTCATTGGCTGCTCCTTCTTATCTTTCATTGTCCTTTCCTTTCTCCAAGCTTGCCATGTCCGTAGCGGCGACAACTTCTTCGACCATAGCGCGGATTTTAGCCGATGCGCTCACACCTTCAGCGAGGCACAATTTGCGAAACTGGAGCCACAAATTCTTATTGAGATTTTGAATTTGGCATGATGTATATTCCATGTACAACCTCCTTCGATAAATTGCTATATCACAGATGTTTTATACCGGACATAGAACAGACAGATATCCATGCATTGAATCGACTTCTCAATATCAGTCATTCAATTGGACAGTCATGAAGGTTGCGTACGAGCTGGATTAGTTGGATGGTGAGTGAACATACCAGACAGTATGCTTCCAGGTTCAGATAATTGGAGCAGCCCATAAATCCAACACACTATGTAAAGGATTAGGCTACTATCTTGCTCTCCATTTTCCTATAACGAATTCAGGTATATATTCAGCTAATGTCGCATCCGTCCGTTCTCCCGATTCAACATTTCCGACTCCATGCGAATAGTTGCGCTTATCTATTAAGGCGTGGCGTACTTCCAGTTTTGTGAGTGAAGGACGACGAAGGAGGACTTCACTCCAGAGTTGCTGCCAAAAGGTTTGATCCGTCGAAATGATGTTCTCTTCAGCCACTTTAAGCATATGACTCACTATACGATCTATATAGTCACTCATGTGCTTGGAATACTTACTGCGTAAGCATTCCTGTAAGAAGGTCATTTTTTCACAGTCACCTTGTCTTCCTATGCTCATCATCAAGCAGTAAGCCCTGGAACAGAAGCCGAATTTGTCTATAAAGTCCAATGCACGCTCGGCTGCAAGTTCAACTGGAGTAAACTCACCGGTGTCGTAGTAGTCATCAAAAAACGATGGTCGTCCAAGCAACTCAGTCGGATAAATGGGTCCATAGACAATAAGGGTTCTGCCTGGATTTCTCACCAATCTCAGCCTGTGATCCGTCTGTGCATGTTCATTTACGTCTTGACCTTTTTCCCACTGCTCTCGTGCTTTTAGATTGTCTAAAAATATAGTTCTGGAATCATCTTGCATGGACCCGACATGCTTATACACATATCCGAAGCTAAGCCCAAAGTCACAGTCTTCAAAGCTGTTCAACCCCCTTGCTCCCCAATAGTGAGTGCTTTTCCATTCAATGGTTGGAGTGAGCCTTTTCAAAATCTTTAGTATTCTTTCTTCGTCGTTAAGTCTTGTAGCAAGAAATCCTTTCCTTGTTCCAGCCGGTATTCTGTCAAGGATGTCATTTTGTATCAGCTCTTCAATATGTTCGTCGGTCAGTTTTCTCAGTTCTCTTTGGCCCAATTTCTTTTTTATCCAAATGCCAGTTCCTTGCCATCCGACGTTAATTTCAAGTAGCTTAAGTTTTCTATCAAACAGCGCTTCACTTTCTTGTATGCTCCCAGTAGCATCAAGGATGGTAAGTGGGACGTTCGGTAATCGGTGAATCTCATTTTGACAATAAGTCACGAACCCGTCAGCCCTACTTAAATCAACGTCGAACCAGGCATTCCTTGTACTTTTTGGTAGCGTGAACGTATAGAGCCATTTAGCGGCATTCAAGTTAGTGCCTGAAAGATAGAGTTCGTATTTGTCATGTAACTTCTTTTTGCTAACAGGGTTTTCGTGTGGATAAAGTAGAGTGTTTAGTTCGTGTCGAAGTAATGCCAGTTTATCACTCGGAATGTCATCGGCCAGCTCTTTCACTCCAAGTTCGTCGTTATAAGGGTGGCAGAAGACCTTTAAGTTGGTAAGACCAAGGTTGCTCGTTTCGCGCACGATATCGTCAGTTAGGTCAATGATGTCTTTGACTACCTCATATGACTTCTTGCTCAGTTTGAGCTGGAGTGTTTTTAGCGCGTCACTTGTTAGAGGATCAGTTCTTTCAATAACGGCTTCAACGGATTGCTCATCAATATAGAGGCGCATGATTTTTTGATCGACTTTTTCAAAGATGCTTTTAACAGCCTGTGGAGTGCAAAAGATGATAGTTCGTTTTCCTACGTTATCAAACTGTCGCCAATAACCACACGTTTTACCGCTGTTCCAAGGGGCGTAGTCACAGCGTCTGCAAACAATTTCAGCTTCGCCATAGCCAAGTTTTCTGGCTTGTTCTGTTTCCTCAAAGTAACGTGGAGCGCAGTTTCTCACCTTGCCTTTATTATTCTTTCTTTTCATGTCGTGAGCCCAGAAACGACCTTGGTAATGCACTACTTCTATATTCTCTGGAACGCCTATTCTCTCTATGTTCTCGTTTATCAGGTCGTGCCTGACGGTAGAGTATATGATTACACCTTCGTCTGCTTCCGATAGGCGTCTAATGGCATCCTTGAGGGCTTCCGTTGTTTTTCCGACCCCAGGAGTAACTATGATATTAGTATTTCCATCTAGTTTGATAAATTCCCTTAGCTTTTGTTCACCCTCTTTCAGAGTGTCTGGAAAGCGCCGCTCACGTTTAAGCACATATGACATCCCGCCGTGGAAATGGGAGTAGAGAGTGGCAGGCTCGCGTGAAAGGTAGACAATGGCAGGGCGTTTGTCTTCGTGTTCTGGTTCCATAGGGTCAGCGAACTGCGTTTGGTCATATTTTGCCTTATAGTCAAGAATATGTTCTACTGCCACCCATTCAGAGAACTTGTGACTCCAAAGCAGGAAGTCGCCGGTCAGTTCACCTTGTTCAACAGCGTGCCCGTAAATCCTTTCAAGCTCGCTTCGTTTGGCATCTCTTTGCTCCAAAGGCACCTTGGCAAGAGCAGCGTCAACTCTTTCTCGGACCCAGATGTCTCTAACACGTCTTGCCTCTTTTGCTTTGCGCCGCTTTGCCAGGACGACCAGTCTGTCGTATTGTCTTCTGTCGTTCCTTGTCAACTTCGGGTAGTCATCGCGTTGCGGGAATTGCGCGTCAAGATTGAAGCCCTCGATAAGCTCTTTTCTGTAGCTGTACAAACCACCCTGGAGATAAGCGCCGCCAATAAAGTCAAGACGCGACGGCTGTTTGGTGCAAGCATCAATAACGGATCGAATCAATTGCTGCCCCGATTTAGAAATACGGATAAACCCATGTGTACCGCCAAGTAGCCAAAGTTTCATTACTATTGTGTCTAGCACCCTCGGGACATCAAAGCCCTTCGCCAGTGGGACGAGTAGTCTTTGTGACATCAATCCACGGTATGTTGTTCCATCTGGATAACGAATACAGCTTGAGGCAGAAGGAGCCCAAATGTGGTGAAGTTTTTCAAGCGCAGGCCATATGGAGTAAAGGGTTTCAAGCAGTTGCTCTTTTGTGTAAGGCTCTTGTTCGTCCAGTATGTCGTGGTCGAGCATCAACAAACCTGGACCATGATTCCACTTAAAATCGTTATTGTTTCTGCCAATTACCGGATATCCGCTATAAGTATTGCTATCATATCGTTTTTTCATACTGGAAGACATTATAACAGCTTTTCTATGTTCCGGTGTTCCATATGTTAGCGCATGTCGTGGTGTGAGATTGTTGACATACGTAAGCATCCTGTGCATGTCGTATTCATAGACGTTCACCATGCCTTTTGTAAGTTGTCCGTCGATTGTCTTGGATACGGAATTGTCTTCATTAAGAATGAATGACTTACTAAGATGGTCTGGGACGATGGCTTCAATTTGTGCAAACGTGACTTTTTGTAACATTAAATTCCCCCTTCTATGTTGAGGGAAAATTTTCTATATTATCATTGCGGTGATAATACATATCTGAACAATGGTAAGAAAATTCCCCATAATCTCCATCAAGGGTTTTGCGGCCTTCTTGGAGTTCAAAAAAAGGGCGAGAAGCTTTGCGGGCCGTCTCGCCCTTTTTCATGTAATTGTCATGTTTCTGACTCCTCCCCAATGACGACTGCCCACCTGTCCATTGCTTCTCGAACAGCCACCCGGAACGGCACCAGCGCGGTCCACGTCCAGCCGTCGTTTTCGGGGATTGCTTCGAAGAGGTCATCAAGGAGAAGGTCGATAGATAAGAGTTTTCTGCCAATTCCCCGCATTAGTTGCCTTGAGTCCATGGTATCTCCCCGATTTCCCGCTCGATGATGGTAAGCAGTTTTTGTGCCAAGGTTACGCCTTCATCGAGGCACTTTTTCTTGAGCTTAATCAGCCAGGCATCCTCCACTACAATTTGTACGTATTTCATATTTGCTCCTTTCAATAGAATTGATGTTATCAATGTTTTAAGACGGGACAGTATTTGTCTAGATTTGTGGGACCGGATGTGGTCAACGTCAGAGCTACCACTCAACCTCGGTGACCGTGTGTTGAGTTTCTACCCAATCCAACCAATTCCGCCTACCCAACCCAAATCTCCGGAAAAGCAAGCCACGAGAATAGCCTTCTCACCCATTATTTCGGGTAAGGGCCTATGATGTTATGGGGAGGGTTTCGCTAGTGAGCAAATGGGTTAAAGGCAAGCATTTATAGAAGTGCCAAATAATCTGCTATGACTTCAATCCAATAGAACTGATTTAGTTTCATTTGCGTTCTTGATATAAACAAGCGTACCCATATATAAGCAAAAAGGCACGTTTGACTGATTGTCATCAGCGCCTTTTCTTTTTTTGGTGTCAATAAAAAAAGTTTATCTTCGCCCAAATGATTGCTTGTTTTTTGTAATGCGTCCACATATAAGAAACTTAACAGGTTGGAAATAACAAATAAAAACAGACACTTGAAAGGAAAACAAAATGAAAAAGTCAAACAAAGTAGCAGACGTACAGGCAATGGAAACCAGTGAAGTTGTTGTTCCTGCTTACACCCTGATGGACGCTCGTGAATGGCCTGCATCTAAGGGACTTGCCATAGCCGGTGATACCTCAGATACAAAAATCCTGAAAATGGCAGTAGCAGCAGAAAAGGAAGCAAAGGGAGAAGGGATTTTACTTGGTGGAATTTTCACCTTCTTGTTTGAGACTCGTGACAGCTTGAAAGTGGACAAGCCTCCAAAAGTTAGCAAGCGCCCTTATCTGGATAGAGTCAAAACTTTGTTGGAAGCTGGAACGCATACCAGAAAAGAACTAATTGACCTGGTTCAAAAAGAATTTCCAGAAGTGAAACTGTCTGCCATTCAAACTTTCTTCACGGACCTTAGAAATGCGAAGTACAGCCAATATAAGCCACGGATTGCCATGGAGCATCCAGTGTCCAAAAAGTTCGTCTTCGCCGACAAAGCACTCATTCAGGCAGAGCTGCCGGTAGAGGAAGTGCTGGAAGTGGTAACTGTCGAACAGGGCGAGGGATACACACAGGACCCTGAGGCAGAGCAAGCTGGTGAGTAACAACGACAAAGGGCGGCTCAAACCTACGGGCCGTCCTTTCCTTGGAGGGGAACATGGAACCGAAATCTTTTATGCCTGGGCGCTTGCTGTCCACTCCTGGAGTGCTTGAGGCAGTTTCCAGCGACCGCCTTTTTGAATGTCTGGAGGCTCACCTTCGCGGCAATTGGGGTGATGCGCTGGGTAAGGAAGACTGGAAGTTGAATACTGAAGCAACTCATACTGGAGCGAGACTACTTTCATCATATTGGATAGACCCACAGGATCATTCATCAGGTCGATTCTGGATAATTACCGAGGCAGAGGGTGAAACTGAAGACGGTAATGGAACCTTGAGCAGAGCAGCGACCACCATCATACTTCCCGAAGAATACTGAACCGTAGGCGGATGAGCCTAACGCCAATGACCTTCAAGTTAACTGAAAGGAGATACAATTATGTTCTTTCATCATCATGGAAATTTCCCAAA
>Ga0116110_1000819_pt1 | contig 17432 bp, 7 predicted proteins | sample June2015DPH_8_50_FD_89719 | JGI IMG/M metagenome (GOLD analysis project Ga0116110, IMG submission 89719) | Peatland microbial communities from SPRUCE experiment site at the Marcell Experimental Forest, Minnesota, USA - June2015DPH_8_40 | ecosystem: Environmental > Terrestrial > Soil > Wetlands >...
GAAGAAACCAGCGCGGCAAGTTCCTGGTAGCTCGTGGGCATCCCCGCAAAGTGCCCATGCCGGCGGTAGTATTCGAATTGCTCCCCGTCGTCCACCCACATTCCGTCCGCCGCGTGCGCGACAGCAGGCGTGACTGTCGCATCAAAGTCCAAGGACGCAACCACGCAACCCGGCTTCAACCATTCCGGCGTGACGACGGGTTTTGGGCTTCTTACAATGGGTGCGCAGGTTACAACAATAGCCGCTTCAGAAACCGCTTCTTGGGGTGATCGCGCCTGCTCTACTCGCAGCCCCCAACTTGAAACTTCCTGCTCGAAGGCTTCACGGGCCTGCGAGGAGGGGTCAAACACTGCGATCTCCCGGATACTGGGGCGGACTCTGCGAAGGGCGTCAGCATTGGCCCGTCCCTGAACGCCCGCGCCAATAATAGCCATCCGCTCCACTCGTTCCGGGGCCAGCCGGAGGACAGCCACGGCGGTGGCGGCAGCAGTTCGCTTTTCGGTGATCCAGGTGCAATCCATGACCGCCAGGGGCACTCCGGTTTCGGGGCAGTTCAAAATGAGAAGCCCCGTGATGTAAGGAAATCCAAACCGCCGGTTGCCGGGGAAACCGCTCACCCATTTCATGCCTGCCACACCCATCCCCGCAAGATATGCCGGCATGGCGTGGATGAAGGCATCAGGAGAAGGGTGGATTCCAGGCTTGGGCGGCATCTCAACCCGGCCTGCCGCCTTCTCGAGAAATGCCGCTTCAACAGTCTCCCGAACGTCATCTACCGAGACGTGTAAAGCCTCGATTTGCGCCTTGGAGAGATAGAGCAATTGACGGCCACGCTCAAGGTCCAACATGCCCATAGTTTTACAGCAAGCCTCCAGAAGAAGTCAACGTCACGCCGGCATCGCCGAACTGCAGATTGTTGCCTGTCGGTACGCGACCGGTGAACCCATTGCCCGTGTCGAGGGCTGATGCATCCCATGCATGAAGCACAGGCAGAAGTGCCTGTGCCACAGAAGCCAGCACAGGCCACGGATTGGGCGCGGCGACAGAGAGGTTGCGCGTGTTCGTGGGACGCCCCGATGCATCGGGGCGCGAGCCACGAGTGGTGGGTTGATCAATCGGGCTGCCGCCCGGTCAGTTGACGGCCTCGCCGGGGCTTGGAAAGCCGGGGGAATGGCTGTATAGTCGTCGGCACTATGACTGCGAAAACCCTAGCCTTGACGACTCTGTTGCTTGCGCCTTTGAGCCTTTATCAGGCCGAATCCAGCGAAGCGCCCATGCAGCATCGTTTCCAGGTGCTGGGCGTGATGCTTAGGGCGGCGCTGAGGCGGCACCCATCGCGGGAGCGCTGGGGGCGGCGGTCGAGCGGACGCAACCGTGCGCAGATGCTGGTCGCCTATGGGGTAAGGCGCGATGGCCGCCGGTAACTCATCGCATTTCTGCGCAGCTCTGGGGAAAGCCAGGCCGCCTGGGAAGGTTTTCTGAACCATCTCTATGCGCGCAAGCCGCCTCCTGCTTCTGCTTCAAGCTCGCATATAGGGTCAAGCAGGAGCTGGATACGGATACTTATCCGTCTGGGCAAATTCGAGCCCGCCAGTCGAAAGCAGAAATCCCTTGAGCGCCCGCTCAAACGTCAGCACGATGCCGCCCTCCTGAACTCGCTACTCCCGCGCCGGAATGGCACCTGACCACGGAAACGTCGACGCACTCGGAATCGGTAGGGCCGGCGAGAGTCCCGACCTGACCACATCAAATGAAATCTTTACCCGCTTGCGAGACCTGACGGGGAACCCCCTTCACGCGCGCTCTAGGTGACGGTCACCTTTGGTGCCGTCAGCCGGCATGGCGAAATTGAACGGTCACGGTTTTGCCGGCTCTCATCAGGAAGGCTGCCAGTCGCTCAAGTCTCGCAACTTAAGAAGTTTCCCGGGCGGCCCCAAGCGGTTATAAACCTCCTCCGCCCATGCATACGTCAAGGGAAGCTGGCCGAGGAATACCTGTTCCAAGGGGTAGAGCAGTCCTGAGATTTGTGCCAGGTCCGTGATGCGGAGGCAGTTGAGCATTTCGATGGCAGGCCCGCGCCCATCGCGCTCACTTGGGGCATTCTGGGTAGCAGGGGGTGAATCCAAAATGAGCGCGCGCAAGTTCCCATCGAGAAGCGCGGCATAGAGGGCGATGGCGGCCATTTCCCCTCGTCCCGCTAACGCCACTTGCTTCACATCGACAAAGGGAAGGTGGCGGACTGCCTGGAGGCCGCGCAGGGTGTCGTAAACCCGCATGCTGGCCAGAGTCCTGCCTGACCAAGCGCTGGCGCGGCGCACATGCATGTTCAGTTCCTCACCCCACGCCGTGTCTCCCGTGCCGCGCGGCTCGATGATCAGCATTGCCACCGGTTTCGCGGACTCTCTTCCCAGGAGCTGATCCTCACCAAACAGGCCCATCGGCGCCCCAGGGTTCCGAAGCCCGACAATGGCCGGCGCCGGTCGTGGGGTGGTCTTGGGCAGGCTTACCAGATAGCCATGCAAGCGCCAGCCTTCCTCGGACGTGAAGGAAAACCGGTACCCCGCTCCGTCTTCCCAAAATTCGTAATCGTACTCCACCTTGACGTCGAGTGGCGGGGGCGTCTGGGGGAACCCGCGAAAGGTTTTATCGCGCAATTTCTGAACCACCTGCCGGCGCTCCTCGGCGATGGTTCCGGGACTGGAGGTTTGGGGCAGGTCCGGCGGTACGAACCTGTCGTCATGGATCGTCGGCACACGGTCACCGGGCGGCGGGCCGTTCACAAAAACTCGCAGCGCGTCCCACGACTCCTGGTGTTCTGGGACCTGATCAATGTCTCCGACCTTCTCGGGCGAAACGTTCTTCCCTTGCAGGTGCTTTAGGAACCAGGAGAAGACGGTGGCCCGTGAAACCTTGTCGTATCCATGCTCACCCGGCGACTCCTGCCAGTTCAAATGATCGGCCACTCCCAACGTGGCGTAGAGCCCCTTAAGCTGGCGATAGACGTCGCGGGCGCCCTGAATAACGAAATATTGGTCCAGGCGCGACGATATGATCAGAAAAGGCCGCGGAGCGATCAGGGCTCCCAGACCCGACTGATCCCAGTGATAGGAATTGACCCACCACATACAGTCGCAATTCCGGTCCACGGCTCGGTTCGCGACATGCGACGCAACGCTTGCCGTTCCGCAGACTGCCGCCGCAATTTTGGGCCGCTCGTCAGCCGCCGGGATATACCAACTGTACATGCCGCCCCCCGACATCCCCGTCACGCCAATTCTTTGGGCGTCCACCTCCGGGCGCTCGACCAGCAGATCGATGCCGCGAATGCCGTTCACCATTTCAATGCCGCCGGAGGTATAGCCGCGGCTGTACCACTGGAACCTGCCTTCTCGAGGGCCATCATGATCGCCTAACACCTCGCCTCGATAGAGGGTTTCAATCAGCAGGCAGACAAAACCCAATTCCGCAAATTTCCGCGCGTGCCCTTGATAGGTCACCTTCTGGTGCACTTCATGCCCGCACACATAAAGCACGGCGGGTGCTTTGCCCTGGAGGTTTTTAGGAACGTACAGGTTGGCGTCGACGTAGAGTTTCGGCAGGCTCTCGTAATACAGCTTCTCGATGCGGTATTGCGGGCGATCGATCACGCCGGTCACCTTCACATTCAAAGGAGTCCGCTTTTCGGGAAACTTCGGAAAGCCCATCATCTCCAAAAACTGCCGGCGGCGCTCAGGCACCAACCGCCGAAGGGCTTCCGCGTCCGGGTAATCCGCGAGGGAATTCGTGGTGACCTTCAGAGCTTCGCGCGACAGGTATTCACGAATGCTGATGCTGTACTGTTGCTCTTCCCTTTTGTCCAGGCGTGAATCAGGAGGGTCAGGGCTCACCTGTGCAGGAAGCGATCGGGCGGGATCCACGAAGCCTGCTCCCAATCCCCACACACCCGCCTTCAATAATTCGCGTCGTCGCATCAGATCCCTCCCAGTTAAGAGCATAGCGCAGATCTGTTCTGTAGGTCCGCGCTTCGTCCGAAAGCCATTCAGTACGCTAACGTATTCGTGCTGGCGGTTCAAGTTGGCCGGTGACATGACGCGGTTGTGATCGAGATAGGGGGAGCGGTTACCCACTCGCCCTCCCACACCACCGCACATAGGGGCCGTATACCGCGGTTCGGCGGGTGAAGCCAGTGAACCAGCGGCGAGGCGAGGCGCGCTGATCGCAGCGAAGAAAGCCTTGGACAGGGTTTGGCGGACGGCGGAAGTTAAGAGCCCCGCCATTATTGGCAGAACGGCATAACCTGCCAATTGAAACGTAACGATACAGGAATAAAGTGTCGTGAACGGAAGACAACAAGTCATACTTAGGGCATATATTGTTAGCAAGTGTTAGAAAGTGCTTGACAATGTTTGTTGATTCCGCTAATTTCCTTCGCTTTCAGGGTGCGTCGAACCTTCAGGTGTGAGATTCACCGAACTCGGGTCAGGTTCTATGAACTACCGGGAGGCCACCCAAGAGGATCTCGAGCGAATTGATGAGGGCGCGTGTCAGGTTCTGGAAGGAATCGGCGTGCGGATCAAACACAAGGGTACGGTGTATACACTGGTGGGAACTGGCGCCAAGCGGATCAGTACGGCCATTCGGATGCGTTTCAGCTCAAAACGCCGCTCCGATTCATCCGATTTTCAGACGAACTGAAAGCACAAGTGTTCGACTGGCTTACTTCCATTAGCGATAAAGGTGAATCATGACCAATTGGCTCAAAGAGTATCAGAACGCACGAATATACGTGATTATCTGTTTGCTCTCCGTGCTCTTAGGAGCAGTGGCGGGGCGCCTTCTGGCGCAGGACGGGCCGAAGAACCTGGCACTGAGCGCGCTGGGAGCGCGGGCGCGATCATGGGAGCCTAGCGTCCCCGTGTTGCCCGAACATGATCCGTCGCGAGTGAACGATGGCAGTCTCCACACTTACTGGGCCGTGCGAGCCGAGGACTTGCCGGCGGACATTGGAATCGAATGGCCGAAAGCGCAGGAGATTTCCAGCGTGGTGGTGCGCTATTTCGATGGACGGATGGTGGCCGGCCCCGCCATGGCCCGCACCCAACAGTGGGCCCGGCTGCAATACTGGAACCACGAAGAGTGGAAGGACGTGGACGCCAAGGTCGTCGGTCAGGAGACATCCGCAGTCCGCTATACGTTTCCTTCCGTAACCACCTCTCGTCTGCGCCTCTTGTATACGGAGCCACCGGACCCCGAATCTCGCCGCACTCCGGACGCCCTGGGAATCTACGTGTGTGAATTCGAGGCTTATCGGGAAGCTCCCTTTCAGACAGTCAGTTCTGAGAAGGACCGTCTGGTGCTGCGTCAGGATAACGACTGGTCAAACAATAATACTTATGGCCGCTGGCAAGACCCCTCTGCCACTTTCCCGGGGTATTACAACCCGTGGGCAAGCGATACCCGTTACGATGATGCGGGCTCGATGGTAATTGAGCCCAAGCAATCCCGCGTCTTCACAGACACGCTCCGACCCACCCTGATCGTTTCCGAAACAAAGTGGGCTCGAACCCCTTGTGCGATTGAACAAGGTTCGGGCAGGGTTGGGCTTAAGAACGGCTTCCTGCGCTTGGACGTTTCAACTGAGGGCCATTTACAGGAGAGCAAGCTCACGAATTTGGTCACTGGCGAAGAAGCTTCCACGCCCCATGCTGCCCCATTTCGAATTCGAACTTCGCGAGCGGACCTGACCCCTGCGGACTTCAAGGTGGTCAAAGTGGACACGGCAGGCTCGGACGCCGAGGTCAGTCGGCTGCGGGTCGATCTTAGCGCAGCGGCGGTTGACTTGTCCGTACATTACGAATTGAACCGGCAGGATCACTTCTATCACAAGTGGCTGACCCTGACCAATAAAGCCGCCTCGGATCTACAGGTCTTGGACGTAACCGTCTCTTCCCTGGGTCTGCCTCGACTGCTCGATTTGTGGGCAGGTCCGGAACTGAGCTATCCCATCTTTCGTATGGCAAAGGGTGGCTTCTTTACCTGCCTCGAAGCCGTCTACTGGGACCATCAAGGAGATACGCTCACCTACTACCCGGGTATGACGATCGCACCAGGAAAGCCTTTCGACAGTAAAAAGGCTGTCGTGGGAGTTTACCGGAACCGCGGTGAGGAAGTGGAAAGGTTCGATCTGGGAGTGCGCGACTGGGTGATTGAATACCATGCGCATGTCTCGCCCATTGCCAAGGAATGGCCGGACATTTACCTCGAGGGCTGGTCTGCGGACTTTGGGATGAAGGACCTGGTCCAGCGCCCGCAATGGACCGAGCAGTTCTTCGCAATGGCCCACAGGATGGGCGTCCGCTATTTGGACACGACTGAAGGCACCAATCTGGCCTTGCTTATGCCACCGGATTTGCAAAAGAGTTGGGTGGATTTGGCCAACCGTTACGAGATCGGCACGGGATGGTGGAACGATTTTGGATCCCCGGCGGGTTATGGGCCGATGGTCCCCTACCTCGAGCCGTATGGTTGCAAGCTTTCTCCCGAGGCCGAGAAACTCTTCGATCAGACGGTCCAGCTAGTGGACACCTACAAGCTCCGGGGCTTCCATTGGGCCGATTACTGGGCGGTGTGGCCTTGCGATAACCCGTCCTACGGGCACCTTCCCGGCAAGTACTCGATCTACGCCCAGGGAGAACGGATGGTCCAGTTCAACCAGCAGATGCACGCGGCGAGCCCCGGACTCATTCTGGGCGCGGATAGCGGACTCGACAATCCCCAGTACGGCCGCTACGCAGACAGCCGCCATCATGGTGGAGGCGTTGACGCCCACCCTTCGGTAGAGCCGGACATCCACATCGACCGACTCTATGCGGACATGAATCGAGCTTATCTGTACGGGCTCGCGCACGAGTCGCTGCTCCGCCCCTGGTTTCGAGTGCTCAATTGCGTTAACCATTTTGGCATGGAATCCCGCCAATACGACCGCGGTGGTTATCGCTATGCGCTGCTGAGCGCCATTGGCTTAGCTGCGCAGTTGACATTCGACGACGCGCCGTTTGAAATCCCCGACCGTGATATTCAATTTACTCAGAATTGGGAAAACTGGGCCAAGGCCCATCAGGACTATCTCAAGCAGGGGGATAGGCTCTTCGATCGGACCTTGCATTTCAACGACATCCTGAACGGAAATCCGGACGGGCTCGACGGCTACGCGCACCTCCGAGGCGACCGAGGGTACGTTTTTCTGGAGAACCCGGCGCCCGTCGAGCAGATCGCCGAACTTACTCTGGCGCTGGACGCCCCAGCCTCGGCAAAGTTCAGCGTCGAGGAAATTTATCCGGGCGGCATGACGCTCGAAGGACCCGCCGACGGCGCGTACCCGCAAGGGGGCAATTTACGGGTGACGGTGCCCGCGAAGCAAGTCCGCATCTTGAAGATCGCTCCTGCCTCAGGCGAGCGGCTCCGCAACGTTCAGCCGGAAAATGCCCGGGCCGAGCAATGGAAGCGCTACGTGGGCGATTGGACCGTATCGCACCGCGGTACTGACACAGTGATCGTGCGAGCCACATTCAACTATCCCCGCGATGCGCAGTCCTACCTCTCCTCGGTCGTTGCAGAGTCGGCTTGGACCAAGGAGCCGTGGAGCTTCGAAAAGGCATACTTGGTGCTCTTGCTCAAGGACGAGACCGCGGCGCTCGACGACAACTGGGTCCCCGACAACTTCTCGCACTCGATGTCCAAGGGAGGCGCAGGTACGTTGGCTTGGGAGCTGCAGGGTTCCTACGAATCCGGACCGCTGACGCTGCTGGTGAATGGCGTGGCGAAGCCACCCCAGGCCTTTAAGACGGCGCGCGCTCAATCCGAGGGCCTCACGCGTTGCTATTTTGTCGCACTCGAAGGTGAAACCAAGGCCGGCGAAAGCAATACGATCGAGATTTCCCTGCCCATACAGCGAGGTCTGGTTTTCTCGGGAGCATACCTGGACCTTCCTGACCAGGTTCCGCTCGGCGAGCCGCCCCGCGACTGAGGGAATCTGGCCTGTAGTGGCGCTCGCTGAGCGCCGCGGTACTTGAAAGGTCAAGACCGGCGGGTCAGCGACCGCCGCTATAGTGTAAACAGCAAAAAGGAGAATGTCCTGATGGACACTTCACGCAGGAGATTTTTGTCGGCCTTGGCAGGAGCAGTATTGACTCCACAAGTTCTAAGTGCGCAGCAGGCAACCGGAACAAGCGCGGGTACTGAGGGTTCGCTGCCCAAGTTCGCTCGCATCGACACCCACGCACACGTTATGAATCACTCGCCACAATTCTACGCCATGCTGAAGCGGCAGAACATGCACTTATTGGATATCAACACGATCGCCCGATTTGATCGCGGACAAGAAGGCCTGGAGCCACAGCAAACTCAAGCGCTTGAGGCCGTGAAGAAGAGTAATGGCTGGCTCGCTTGGTGCTCGACCTTCGATCCTGTGGAATGGGAGCACCCGGGCTTTGCTGACGGCGTAATCGAGCACCTCAACTGGACCTTCGACCAGGGCGCGATCGCGGTTAAAATGTGGAAGGAAATCGGGATGCTGATCGTCGGACAAACCGGCAAGTACCTGATGCCGGATGATCCAGTCTTCGATCCCATCCTCGATGATCTGCAGCGCCGGGGCAAAACGCTGGTCTGCCACTTTGCCGACGAAGATGACGCGTGGGAGCCGCTCGACCCCAATGGCTCGACCTACCCATATTTCCGAGATTGGCCCATGTGGCACATGTACCTATTTCCTGACCGGCCAAAGAAAGCCGCGATCCTCGCGGCGCGAGACAGGCTGGTGGCCCGGCATCCCCACCTCCGTATCGTCGGCTGCCATCTGGCGAGTATGGAGCGAGACTTGGACGGTCTTGCGGACCGGTTTGACCGCTATCCGAATTTGGCCGTAGACACCGCAGCCGAAATGCTGGCTCTCCTGATGCTCCCTCGCGAAAAAGTACGTGCCTTTATGACCAAATATCAGGACCGCGTCCTCTACGGCACTGATCTTGGCTACCACCCGTGGGAGCAAGCCGAAGAAGTTGTCAAGGCCTGGGAGTCCAGGTATTCACTTGAGTGGAGGCTTTTTTCGACCGATGAAACTTTCAATCTTAAAGATCACGAGGTGCGAGGTCTTGCACTGCCCGAGTCCGTGCTTCGCAAGATCTATTACGAAAACGCCGTTAAGTGGCTGCCAGGGATCGTGGGTTAGCCCTGGGCCAGCGCAGAAACGCGCGCGATGGCGGCCTTCCCCCTGGGGCTGATCATTTCCCTTATCTCCGGCTGGACACCCGGGACCGCCGAAAATACAGACCTCTCCCAAGGGAGATGGCTAAAGACTCGATTCCCTGCCCTTCTTCTAGGGAAATGGGCCTTCGGATCTGTTGCGGATACCGGCCTGACCTGTTCTGCTCGCTATCGCGGGTTAACCTCGAGTGCATATTCTCTCACAAAGATGTTAAGTCCAGGAGCAGATCTGCTTCCGGCTCGCTATTAACCTACAAAATCAGAATAAACAAAACTGTGAATGCGGCAAAATCTGAACATGTCGTGCTATTAAACAACAAAATAGGAAAAAACACTTGACAGTAGCCGCTCATGGTGCTAATTAATTACGCCTTTGAAAGTTCTGCTTGCCCGATGTCCAGGAAGGGATCGAGTTCCCGAAGAAGCTCGCCGAAAGGTGAGTGTAACGTGAGACCGGCAGGGTACGTAGCAGTCTGGACGTTTTGGAGCTGTATGGTTCAGCGGGCAGTATTCTGGCGAAGGGAACCGCTGAGCAGGACAGTCAAGTGGGAAACGGTGACAACTGCTCGACTTTAATGATGCGAAGAGTCTTCGGATGATCTTAAGGAGGAATAGGATAATGAGAACGAAACATGTGGCGTCCATGATTTTAGGGCGAGCTCTCGTTGTACTGTTCGTTGTGGTTGGTTTGCAATGCAGGGCCCAGCAAGTGACCGCGACGTTAAGCGGAACCGTGAGTGATCCGAGCGGGGCATTGGTTCCCGAAGCGCAGTTGACTGCTACCAACATAAATACGGGCGTGGCTGTAAAGACGGTCAGCGACTCGGCAGGGAACTACGTTTTCCCATCCTTGCCTTCCGGCACCTACTCTCTCTCCGCTGAAAAAAGCGGTTTCAAGAGCACTGTAATCTCGCCTATCACACTTACCGTGTATCAAAAGGCGACAATGGATGTGGTGTTGCAGGTGGGCAGTCTGGCGCAGACGGTCGAAGTCGCCGGAGCGGCGCCACTTGTTAGCACTTCCAGCGCCAGCGTCGGAACGGTTGTCGGCGAGCAGGCCACCGACGATCTTCCTCTCAATTTGCGCCATGCCAGTTCGTTGGTCCTCCTGGTTCCCGGCACGATCGATACCTCAGGAAGATCCGAAGTTTCATTTGCCGGCAACGGTTCTGGCTTCAACGACCAAAGTTATGCCGGCGGAGGTGGGGGGTCCGCCAGCAACCTGGTTCTGATTGACGGAATGCTCAACCGCGCGCTCAACAATGGCGGGTTTTCTTTGGCCCCGGTTCCGGAAATGGTCAAGGAATTCAACATTCAAAACAACACCTACGATGCCGCCTACGGCATCGCAGCCGGTACGGTCATGAATATGGTCACCCAATCGGGCACCAACCAGTTTCATGGCTCAACCTGGGAATATTTGCGCAACGGGCAGAAGCTCGACGCGCGTAATTTCTTTGCGGTAAACAGCGTCAACCCGACGACCGGAGCGGAAATTCCTGGCTCGGCGCTGCCGGCGTATATCCGGAACCAGTTCGGTTTCGCGGTGGGTGGCCCCATTCGCAAGGATAAGACGTTCTTTTTCGGCAGCTACGAAGGGTTACGGCAGATTCAAGGCCAATCAGTGACCGGTCTAGTCCCCACGGCTTCCCAAAAAGCCGGGGACTTCAGCTCGCTGCTTACTGGCCAGACAATGAATCTTTGTGGTGCGGGCGGGCCGGCGAATCTCAACTTCGATACTGGCCAGCTCTTTGAACCCGCCAGCGAATATCTGGCCAACTGCCCCTCGGGGACCACCGTGCTCGCTGGAACCCCGGTTCCCGGGAACGTGATCACCAGCTTGGATCCAGTCTCGCAAAAGGTTCTAGCAATGTATCCCGCGCCGAACCGTCCCGGCATTCCTAATTACGTCAACCAGACACCGTTTCGACGTCAAGATGACCAGGTCGACATGCGTATTGACGAGACGATTTCGGAGAAAGACCAATTGTACGTGCGCTATATGTTTGGCAACTCAAATCAGTTTTACCCGGGATCGTTTAACCCCTTTAATCTCTATCAACACTTTCGAGGCTCAAACATTGTGCTCGATTGGACCCACACCTTCGGGCCGAACCTGCTCAACGAGTTTCGCGCCGGATATATGCGAAATTTCTTAGACTATGATTGCGCGGGGTGTCCGCGTCCGCCCGGCACTTTGGCCGGCTTGGGTATGGAGGGTGTTGCGGCCTCTATACCCCAGTGGGAAAGCTACCCCGAGATGTTGGCCAACAACTTCGCAAACTGGGGAGATTGGTACTACAATCCAGACATTTTGCCGGATGGGCTCTTTAAGGTCGAAGATACCGTTACGAAAATTCGTGGCCGGCACACCCTGGTCTTTGGGGGAGATGCAAACTTCTGGAACACCTTGGGGGTACAGGACCCGATTCAGGTCAACGGAAACCTGGATTACAGTGGCCAGTACTCATCTTTGGCCCTTGAAATCCCGAACGCCATCGCCAACTCTGGCTTGGCTGATATGGAACTTGGTTATCCATCGTATGGAGTCTATACCTCCAAGGGGATCATCAACGAACTGGCCGGTGGGGGTTGGTTCAGCCTGTTTGCGCAGGACAGCATCCGGGTCAGTCCTAGGCTAAGCGTGCAGGTGGGCCTGCGGTGGGAGTACCGTAAGCTGCCTTACGACAAACATAATCTCATTGCCACACTCTTTCCCTTGAGCGACAGCTATGCGCCGGGAGATGCTCTAATTCTTACACCATTACCCGATGCTCAGAACGACGCGCTTTGCTCGCGGTCATACTTTATCTCGCCTGAAGGGCAGTGCGTCATTATGACGTCGGCCGAACGGAAACAGCACGGACTGACGCCCGGCATGATTCGGTCGGTGAGTTTCGGCGACAGCCACGGAAACTTTGCGCCGCGCCTGGGCATTTCCTGGCGTCCCACGAATTCGGAAAAGTTCATCGTCCACGCGGGAGCGGGCATTTTTTATGATATTCCCATCACCAATGAGATGGGCTCCTTTGTCAACAATAACCCGGTCTTCACCACCACTGCCCTGTTTACCGGCCCGGTTGGGGCGCCTCCTGTCTCGACGAATGGAGTTCTAACTACCTCGGAGAACGTCTTTGCCAATGCAGCTTCGGAGCCCATAACCGATCTCTATGCGAGCTATATGCCTTCCCCGAATTATCACACTCCGACGATGGACGAATGGAGCTTGGGCATCGAATCGCAGCTCAGGCAGAATTTGGCCTTGGAGGTTAACTACCAGGGCAATCGTGGTAACCACATTGACTTCCTTCACGATGCGGGCAACCAGCCGGTTCCTGGCGTGGGTCCGCTCCAGCCGCGGCGAGTTTGGCCCGACCTCGGCTTCACGACGATTGACAGCTTTGATGGCATTTCGACCTATAACGCCTTGACGGCCAAATTAACCAAACGATTCTCCTCCGGCATTTCAGCGCTCGTTGCGTATACCTATAGTAAAGTGTTGGACTACGACGGCGGAGACGCAGACTATCAGAGCCTTGTGCAAAACGACAATAATCCCCGGGCGGACTACGGTCTGGCGGATTTCTCCCTGCCGCAGCGCTTGGTGATCAGCGGCATTGGGATGTTGCCCTTTGGAAGCGGGCATCGTTTCTTGAACACCGGCGGTGTTACGAACGGCTTGGTGGGCGGCTGGGAAATCACAGGTATTATCACCTTACAAAGCGGTTACCCCTTTACGGTTTTGTCGTCGGTGGACCTTTCCAACACCGGATCGCCGTCTCCGCGGCCCGATCGGGTGTGCAGCGGCGCGGGACCTAAAACTGTCGCGGAGTGGTTCAATACGAGCTGCTTTAACACCGCCGCGCTCACCCAGGCGTTTGCTGCCGGCACGCCCACCTGGGGGAATGCCGGGCGTAATATTCTGTCAGGCCCGGGCCTGCAAGAATGGGATATTTCTCTCATTAAGAAGACTAAGATCAGCGAGCGCCTTTCCCTGGAATTTCGCGGAGAATTCTTCAACTTGTTCAACAGGCCTAATTTTGCTCCTCCGGCTAACGGCGCCGGCGCAACTTACGGCGCGAGCGAATTCGGCGCGATTACCAGTCAATCCGGCACGCCGCGGGATATCCAGTTTGGTCTCAAGTTACTGTTCTAACAGGCTGCCTTAGGCTGTAGGGCCGAGCGACGCTCGGCCTCACAGCCGCCGGTCAATGCAGCGAACGCCAGAATCGCACGGCAAAGACGATAGTCCTCCGCACGTATAAATCATTTGTACCTGTAATATCGTATCGGGTGGATCGTAGGGGCGTAAGACTATGCAAGCTTGCCCAAATTACACCCGAGCCGCTCGGCATGCTCGGGTGCTTGGCTATTTTGGACACGCTTGTATCGCCATGCGCCCCTACCACTCAGATCGACCGAGAGGGATTTTTATGTTGAGGCAATTTTCTGCAGATGTTCTCACCCGAATTGGGAGCCGGGTAGCCGCGCTGGCTGCTTTGTGCGCCTTGTGCGTTCCATGCACAGGTCAAGGCGCCGACGTGAAGAATCTGGCGCTGGCAGGCGCTGGAGGTGTAGCGCGCTCATGGGAGCCTGGAGTCACCATGGTCCCCGAACATGAACCCTCCAAGGTCAATGACGGTAGCTTGCTCAGTTACTGGGCCGTGCGCGCTTCGGACCTGCCTGCTGATATTGGCGTCGAGTGGCGTGAGGCTCAGCGGATTTCCAGCGTGGTGGTGCGCTACTTCGACGGCCGCATGGTGCGTGGGCCAGTGATGGCCAGGACACAAGAATGGGCGCGTCTTCAGTACTGGGACGGAGGCGACTGGAAGGACGTCCAAGCTCAGGGGGTGGGACAGGAGACCTCGTCGGTGCGCTACAGTTTCTCCCCTGTGCAGACGACGCGGATACGGATGTTATTTACCGAACCACCCGACCCGGAGTCCCGGCGGCGGCCGGAGCGATTAGGCATTTACGTTTGTGAGCTCGAAGCTTACAGCGAAGCGCCTTATGCGCTGGTGAATCCTCCACTGCGGCTGGTTAGGGTCAGGGAAGGCGGACAGTGGGAAAAGGAGTATTACAACGAATGGCCCAGCGACAATCCTTACGACCGTGCCGGGGCGCTGGTGATCGAACCGAAGCCCACCCGCGTTGTGACGGACACTCTCTCGCCGACTCTGATCGTGGCGGAGAGCCAGTGGTCGAAAGTAGCCTGTGCCATTGCGAAGCCGCGCACGGGAATCACCGTTCTCAAGAACGGGTTCATGCAACTCGAAGTCAGGACCACCGGTGGGCTTAAAGAGTCGCTACTGAGAAACCTGGTGACGGGCGAAGAGGCTGCCACAGCCGGCTCGCGGGCGTTTCTGATTCGGACCTCCAAGGGGGAGTTGTCTCCGGCTGATTTCAAAGTGGTGGGGGAGGACAGCTCCGGGTCGAGTGCGGATGCGGGTCAACTGCGTGTGGATTTGGCCTCAGAGGCGATGGATTTGTCGGTGCACTACGAGCTGCGGCGCCAGGACCATTTCTATCACAAGTGGCTGACCGTCAAAAACAAAGGCGCTTCCGGCCTGCAAGTTCTGGATGTGATGGTCTCTGCGCTGGGATTACCACGCTTGCTGGATCTGTTTGCGGGGCCGGAACTCACGTACCCGGTGGCGCGCATGGGAAAAGGCGGATTCTTTGAGTGCCTGGAAACAGTCTATTGGGACCACAAGGGCGATGCGATGACCTACTATCCGGGCATGACGGTTGCGCCTGGCGGCACTTTGGAGAGTGACAAGGCAGTGGTGGGGGTTTATCGCAACCGGGGCGAAGTGGTGGAGGGGTTTGACCGAGGCGTGCGGGACTGGGTGATAGAGTACCACACGCAGGTGACCCCCTTGCAGAAGCAATTTCCGGATATTTATCTGGAAGGCTGGGACGCCAAGATAGGCACGGAGGAGCTGCAGAAGGACCCGGAGTGGACGGAGCGATTCTTTGCTACGGCCCACAAACTGGGCGTCCAATATATGGACAGTTACACACCGACGAACATCGAGCTCCTGGTGCCACTCGATCTCAGCAAGCGTTGGGTCGATCTCGCCAATAAATACGACATTGCCACCGGTTGGTGGAACGACTTCGGCTCCAGTGAAGGCTGGGGATACATGCCTCCTTACTGGCAGAGCCCAGTGTGCAGGCTTTCGCCTGAGGCGGAAACCTATTTTCGCCAGATCGTCGAATTGGTCGGTAAATACAACTTGCGCGGTTTCCACTGGGCCGATTTTTGGACGGTTTTTCCGTGCGACAATCCCAACCATGGACATTTGCCGGGGAAGTACTCGATTTACGCCCAGGGCCAACGGATGGTGCAGTTTGCCCGGCAAATGCACGAAGCGGCGCCGGGGCTGATGCTCGGAGCAGACAGCGGACTGGATAACCCGCAGTATGGCCGCTACGCCGACAGTCGCCACCACGGGGGTGGTTACGACGCCCACCCGGCCACCGAGCCGGATATTCATATCGACCGGCTATACGCGGACATGAACCGCGCCTACCTTTATGGCTTGGCGCACGAAAACCTGTTACGGCCCTGGTACCACGTGCTCAATAACGTCAATCACTTTGGCATGGAATCACACCTTCATGACCGTTCGGGGTACCGCTACGCTCTGCTGAGCGCGCTAGGCTTGGCGGGCCAGTTGGCCTTTGCCGATGCTCCGGACTACATTCCCGAAAGCGAGATTCAATTCACCCGACACTGGGAAGACTGGGCAAAGACCAACAAGGACTATTTGAAACAGAACGACAAGCTGTTCGAGCACTCGGTGCACTTCGCCGACATCCTGGATGGGGACGCCGACTCTCTGACGGGTTATTCACACATACGAGGAGACCGAGGCTTTATATTCCTGATCAACCCGGGGCCGGCGGAGCAGATAGGCGAGTTGACGCTCGCCTTGGAGGCAGCGCAATCCACGAAGTTCGTGGTGGACGAAGTGTATCCGGGAGGAATGACGCTACGCGGGCCCTCGGATGGCGCGTACCCGCAGGGCGGCAAGCTGCGCGTGACGGTTCCGGGCAAGCAAGTGCGAATCTTGTGGATCGCGCCGGAATCGGCTGCGGGCGGGCAACATAACTTCCAGCCGGAGGACGCGCGGGTGGCGGAGTCACGCCGATACATCAGCCGCTGGAGCGTGCAAAACTCCACTTCCGATTCAAGCACGCTGGCGGCGAGTTTTGAATTTCCTGAGAAGGGCAGCGAGTACCTCACGAATTCGACACCCGCATCGGCTTGGTCCCTTGATCCGTGGGCGTATGACAAAGCCTATCTGGTGTTGTTCCTCAAGGACGAAACAGTGGAACAGAACAACCAATGGGTTTCGGACCACCTGCTGACGGAAAGGACCACAACGCCTGCAACGCAATTGGACACAACACCCCAGCCTGTACCTTTGACGGCAATGATCAATGGTGTGCCGAAGGTTCTGTTTCCTTTCAAGACCAGGCGCAACCAGGAGCACGGAAAAACTCGGTGCTACTTCGCCAGTCTCGATGGCGAAACGAAGACTGGGCCATCAAACCAAGTGAGCGTTACGCTGCCTATCCAGAGAGGCTTGGTCTTTTCCGGCGCCTATCTGGATCTGCCGGATCAGATGCCCTATGGTCAGTAGTGAGTTCGTAGGCCAAGGTGGCGGCGGCTTTACGCCGACAGGTGGTCCGTCCGCTGGCGGATAAATTCGCCCCTGCGACCGGCCAGCACGGTGACTGCCCCACTAAAGGTCGGTACTACGACTGCTCCCCTCTGGGGAGCAGAGTCAAAATCAGGTATGGGAGGACAGGGCAATGGATGAAGCAAAACGAAAAGAGATTTTGGCAGGTAGGCTGCGGCGAGACAATGTCGGCGATTTCTGGACCGTGTCCTCTAGGAGGCAAGTCATGCAACGTCGTGCATTTCTGCAAGTCCCCATTTTGGCAGCCGCTGCCGCGCGCTATGCCCGGGCGGTGCGCGGATTGCCGGAACTCAAAATCACCGGCGTGAAGGCCATCCCCACCAGCGCCGGGCACGATTACCAGTGGGTATTCCTCAAAATTGAAACCAGCGAGCCCGGTCTCTACGGCATAGGTTCGGCCAGCGACGACAATCAAACTGCCCCCATCGTCACGGCTATCGAGCGGCAGTATGCGCC
>Ga0116110_1000834_pt1 | contig 17251 bp, 16 predicted proteins | sample June2015DPH_8_50_FD_89719 | JGI IMG/M metagenome (GOLD analysis project Ga0116110, IMG submission 89719) | Peatland microbial communities from SPRUCE experiment site at the Marcell Experimental Forest, Minnesota, USA - June2015DPH_8_40 | ecosystem: Environmental > Terrestrial > Soil > Wetlands >...
GACCCGTTCCGGGGTTTGATTGGGATTAAGTCTGGTTGGCGGTCCTACCGCCTTGAAAGGAGACAATGCGATGGCCCTGGAATGGATGCCAAGGGATAACGGACCCAAAGATCACCGGCTGCACTCCGATATACACTGGGGGACCGATGCGGACGCCCCGTGCGTCGTACATGAAAAGCGGCCCCTCAAGGACCCTTCCGGAAAAATTGTCGAAGGTCTTTACACGACCTGGGTTCGGCTAAACAATCCAAAGCAGTTCATTTCCTTCATGTAGGAATTGACCTGGGGTGGCATGGCTGCCTGTAAGAACGCTTTTATAGAAAGGGGGGTGGGGGCGATAGTCTTTACCGGCACTGGTCCTTACGCTTTTTGCACGGGCGGCAACACCAGGGAATACAGCGAGTATTACAGCATGAGGTGCGAGGAGTACGGCCAGTACATGGATTTGTTCAATCATATGGTCGATGCCATCCTGATGTGCAAGAAGCCCACGGTCTGCAGGGTGAACGGCATGCGGGTGGCGGGCGGCCAGGAAATCGGGATGGCATGTGACATCACGGTCTCCTCGGACCTCGCCGTATTCGGTCAGGCCGGCCCCAGGCACGGATCGGCGCCCGACGGCGGCTCCACGGATTTTCTGCCCTGGTTTCTCACCATGGAAGAGGCCATGTGGAACTGCGTTTCCTGCGAGATGTGGTCGGCATACAAGATGAAGATGAAGGGCCTGATCACCAAATGCGTGCCCGTACTCAAGGTGGAGGGGAAATGGGTTCGCAATCCCATGATCGTTACGGGCCAGTACGTAGATGACGGGGAGATCGTCTTTGGCGAGTACAAATCCGGCGCGGAGTTGGAGGAAGCCCGGGAATTGGTAAAAAAGCACCAGCCCGACGCCGATTTCGAAATGCTGGACAAAGAGGTCGACAATATCGTGTGGCGGTTTGCAAACCTTTTCCCGGGTTGTCTGATCAAGTCGATCGACGGCGTTCGAATGAAAAAGAAATACTTCTGGGACATCGCCAAAAACGCCAACCGGCACTGGCTGGCAGCGAACATGAGTGGGGAGGCGTTCCTCGGGTTCGGTGCTTTCAACTCCAAAAAGATCACCGGCAGCGATGTCATCGACTTCATCAAGTTCCGCCAAAACCTGGCGGAGTGCAAGACCTGGGATTTGGAAATGTTTGCCGAAGTGCTGGCCAAGCCAAAAAAATAATGTAACGGGATTTTAGATTACCGGCCCCGGGCGCCGTACACGAGGAGAAAACGATTGGGTCATGACGCTGCCCAACAGGCGCCGCGAGTGCCGCGTATTGATTTCCACGTTCACTTGAGCCTGTATGAATTCCATCATGCCTGGGTGACCGACTGGATGAAACAGTCCTATCCGAACGGATATGAAGAATATATACAGACGTATTCCGACCCGGGCCGCTTCGAGGATTTCCTGACCGCGGAGGGCGTAGACTTTGCCTGTGTTCTTGCCGAATTAAGCGGGATAACGACCGGAATTTGCACCAACGAGCAGGTAAGGGATTTTTGCAGGGGCCGGCCCAGGCTCATTCCGTTCTGCGATGTAAATCCCTTTCGGTTCACCAGGCCGGCGGATGAATTGAAGCGGCTGGTTGAAGATGAGGGGTTCCGGGGGCTCAAGCTCTATCCGACCTATCAGCAATACTTTCTTAACGACCCCCGAATCTACCCTATTTACCATAACGCCCAGGACCTGGAGATTCCTGTTTTAATACACACCGGGTCATCCGTTTTCCGTGGCAGCCGCCTCAAATACGGCGATCCGTTGCACCTCGACGACGTAGCGGTGGATTTTCCCGATCTCAAACTTATTATGGCCCATTCGGGCAGGGGGTTTTGGTACGACAGGGCCTTTTTCATGTCGAGGCTTCATAAGAATGTGTATATGGAAATAGCAGGACTGCCCCCCTCCAAGCTTCTTGAATATTTTCCGGATTTTGGGCGCAACGCCGATAAAGTGATCTTTGGCAGCGATTGGCCCGGAATGCCGCACATCAAGCTCAATATGGAGGCCGTTGCAGATTTGCCCTTGCCGCCCGGAGCGGCTGAAAAAATCCTCGGAGGCAATGCCGCCCGATTGCTGGGCCTGAGTTCCTGCTAGCTGGGCACCTCCAATGTCTATCATCCCGCTGTCCGCGAATTCTCCATCAGGTGCAGAGTGGCCAGGCAAGCTGGCCCTCATTTGCAATTATCAGCAGCACATTTTCTCCTTGACGCTTGAGATAGCTAGTATATAACTATATTGCAGCTATATTGTAGTTAGAATTGACCGCCGAGCAGCATCCGAGCGCCCCTGAATCCATGGCATAGAGTTGGATTGAAAAATAAAAAGTGTGCCACGGATACAGGCAATCTGGGGGGTAAAAAATGAGGTACGGAGAGACAGGGTTTAATCTGGAAATCGATCTATCCCGAGGAAGCATTGATAAGGTGGAAACCGACCCGGGATTGACCGAGCTTCATCTGGGGGGCCTTGGTACTAACACCAAGATATTATGGGATAGGGTCCCCCCTGAAACCGAACCCTTTTCTCCGGATAATCTATTGATATTCAGTACCGGTCTCTTATGCGGCACACCTGCTATCGGCGCCAATCGTACTATTGTTTCCACCTTTTCTCCTCAGACCTTGTTAATGGCGTATTCAATGATGGGTGGATTTTGGGCGCCGGAATTGAAGTATGCCGGTTATGACAAAGTGATCATCCGCGGCAAGTCTCCCAGTCTGATTTATTTGTGGATAAACAATGACAAGGTGGAAATACGTGATGCCTCTCATTTGCAGGGTAAAGGCGCAGGGGAAACTGAAGCGCTGGTTCGACAGGAGTTGAAGGAACCGAAGGCCCAGGTGGCTGCTATCGGCCTGGCCGGAGAAAACAGGGTCTATTTTGCTTCCATCGAGCAGGGCAGGTCCAGCGCAAGCCGACTTGGAATAGGCGCCGTTATGGGGGACAAAGGGATAAAGGCGATAGCCGTTCGTGGAACGAAGGACGTCAATATTGCCAAACCAGATGAATTTATGAAGCTTTGCAACGAAGTGATGAAATATATAGGAGCACGAGAAAAAAAACCGATTCCCGGGGTAATGCCTATTTTGGCCGGGCTTGGGTCACCCCAAGAGATGAAACTCATCGATGAGGAATGGCACACAACCAATTTCATGTGGGGAAATTCCCGCACTCGGAGAAAAGATTTTTGGACCAAGGAAATTGAACAGAAGTGGACACAGACCCAGGAAAGTGTGCGGAAGCGATTGATAAGTTGCTATAATTGCCCGATGAAATGCGGAGCAACAATTTCGGTTCCCGGAATTTCAACCTACATGATGAAATGCTTCTCCAAACTTACATATACAATGGCGGCCTATTCAGACCTGGATTTTGGTTTCACAATCGCTCAACGTGCTACCGAGTACGGAGTGGACGCATTCTCAGCCCCGCAAGTTATGGCCTTCGCCCTTGAGCTTTATGAAGCCGGCATTTTAACTGACCGGGACATGCCTGGAATGCCGTCCGATAGCGAGGGGAGATTTTTCTGGTTACTTGACAGAATTGTTCGGCGAGAAGGGATTGGAGATGTTTTGGCCAATGGTTCTTATTGGGCGGCCCAACAGATTGGTAATGGCGCTGAAGCATATGCTCATAATAACATTAAGAAACATGAGCAGCTCCCTCTCAAGCTTGGAATGCTCAATCCCATTTATTTCCTTATGTATTCTACCGGTGAGAAAATAAACATAACCCAAATTGAAGGGCAGTTTCCCCAGGCGCCTTTTGCTACGAAAGAGGAGAGAGAAGAGTTTGTAAAGGATTGGATCCAGGTTCCTGATGAAAAGTTTAAGCAATATCTTATGGACTGGGAATTTCGCGGAGAATACTCAAATCCATATTACCCAACTGTGCAGATGTCCTGTGAAATTGTTGACTGGCAAGAGAAGATGCACTACATCGATGACGCCCTCGGGATGTGCGCCGGTCTGTCATCATTTCCCCTGAAACCTCCCTATCATATACACAATTACCCGGCTTTTATCTCATCGGCGACCGGGATCGATATGGATGAAGCCAAGCTAACGCAAGCAGCCAGGAGGAACCGGACTTTACTTAGAGCCGTTAATGTAAGAAGAGGCTTGAGGAGAGCAGATGAGAAGCCGCCTGAGGACCATTGGAAAAAGAGATTTCCCGAGCTTGAAGCTAAACTCTTGGATGAATATTACAAATTTAAGGGGTGGGATAATCAGGGTATTCCTACCAAAGAGTCTTTACACGAATTGGACTTGGGTTACGTTAGCGAAGACTTGGAGCAGAGGGGGATTATAAAGAATGAGCAAAGTTAAGAAAAAAGTCAAGGCAATCAAGATCGATCTTGATAAATGTAATGGTTGCCGGGCATGCGAAATGATCTGTTCTTCCTTTCACGCTACGCCAAAATATAGCAGCAATAATCCTGCCAGGTCTCGCATTCGACTGATTCGTGAACCGCTAAGAGATATATATCTTCCTGTATACGCGGGTGAGAATGCTGCAGCCGAATGTATGGGCCGAGACAAATATGTGATTGACGGAAAGGAATATGACGAGTGCGGCTTCTGCAGGGCTTCCTGCCCATCCAGGGATATTTTCAAAGAACCCGATTCCGGCCTCCCTCTAAAATGCGATATGTGTGAAGGCGAAGAAATGCCGCTCTGTGTTCAGTGGTGCATAACTGATGCCCTGACTTACGAAGAAAGGGAAGAGGAAGTAGAAGAAGATGAGAAGCTGGACGAGCTGGAGATAGGATTGGGATCATTGGTGGACAAATATGGATTGCAGAAGATAATAGATGCCGTTGCCCGAAAGTCAATGTCCAAGAAGGGCCAAAACATTAAGTCGCAAGAAGAGGATTAAGAAAGACAGTGGAGACTGTAGCTCCGTTCAAAGAAATCATAGAAGTCATAAAAGCGAATGGTGGAGAAACCTTCAAATTCTGCTATCAATGCGGATTATGCGATATTGTTTGCCCGTGGAACAGGGTTACAACCTTCAGTATGCGCAAGATAATCCGACAGGCTACATTCGGTTTGACTGAGATAGAAAGTGAAGATATTTGGCGTTGTACTACCTGTGGAAGTTGTCCTCAGCGGTGCCCCCGGGGAGTAAAACAGATAGAATCCGGGGTATCCTTGCGCAGGATTGCCACTGAAAATGGGATTTTTCCCACTTCTGTCCGTCCTATCCGAGGCATAAGCGCAAGCCTGGTTGCTGAAGGCAACCCCTTCAATGAGGACCGAAAAAATAGGGCAAATTGGGCGGAAGGTCTGTCTGTAAAAACGTTCACCGAGGGGATGGAACTCTTATATTTCCCTGGCTGCTACCTCAGCTATGACCCAAGATTAAAAAAGGTAGCCAGAGCCACAGCCAATATTCTTAACAGGGCAGGCATAGATTTCGGGATACTGGGCCCCAAGGAGAATTGCTGTGGAGAAAGCATACGCAAGACGGGCGATGAGGGTCTATTCAAACGCTTAGCCAGGGAAAATATCAAAACTTTTATCGATAATGGGGTCAGGAAAATCCTTGTTTCTTCCCCTCATTGTTACCATACCTTCAAAAACGAGTATCCCGAATTTATGGTGAACTTTGAGGTGATTCATATCTCGCAATATTTATTCGAGCTGATCAATGCAGGAAAGCTTGTCCTTAATAAAGAGTATGGCAAGAAAGTTACTTATCACGACCCATGTTACCTGGGACGGCATCACAGCATATATGACGAGCCCAGAGAGGTCTTAAAGAAGATACCTGGTTTGGATCTACACGAGATGGCTGATTCGCGCAGAGATAGTCTCTGTTGCGGAGGAGGAGGAGGCAGGATTTGGATGGAAACTCCTAAGAGTGAAAGATTCTCCGGCCTCAGACTGGAACAGGCTATTGCGATCGGGGCTGAGGTGCTGGTTACATCCTGCCCATATTGCATCGCCAATTTTGAAGATAGCAGGTTGAACCGGGAGGATAGTGAAGTCATAGAGATTAAGGACATCACGGAAATTATCCAGGAAGTGATTTAGGGAACCCAAGAAACCTGATAAGGACATATGTAAGTGGAAAAAGAACTGGAAAATATTAGGGAACAGGTTCTTAAGAGTCTCCCCGACAGTAATTTTGGGGATGTTATGGTTGTGGGAGGAGGGATTAGCGGCATTCAAGCCGCTCTTGATCTTGCCGACGATGGTTTTAAGGTTTACCTGGTTGAGAAAGGGCCAAGCATTGGGGGCCATATGGCCCAGCTTGATAAGACCTTTCCTACCAATGAATGCTCCATGTGAATACTCGCTCCCAAGCTGGTCGAGGTCGGCCGGCATCCCAATATAGAGGTCCTGACCTATACTGATATCATCAGTGTAGAAGGAGAAGCATCAAACTTTAATGTAACGCTGGTTAAGAAGCCAAAATACATTATAGAGGACAAATGCACGGGTTGTACTACCTGCGTAGAATACTGCCCAGTCACCTACCCTGATCAATTTAATCAGGAAATATCGAAGAATAAAGCGGTTCATATACACTTCCCTCAGGCAATTCCCCTTATAGCATATATCGATGCAAGCTGCCTTTATCTTAAGGAAAATAAATGTCGTATTTGCGAAGGAGTATGCAAGAATAAGGCTATAGATTTTAATCAAATGCCGGAGAAGAAAGAACTAAATGTAGGGGCGATAATTCTGTCTCCAGGGATTGAGCCATTTGATCCTAAATTAATGCAGGAATATCGCTACGGAGAGTTTGCAAACGTAATGACCAGTCTTGACTATGAACGGCTGTTAAGCTCGACCGGGCCATACCAGGGCGAGATACTTCGCACCTCCGATAAAAAGCATCCCCATAAAATAGCCTGGATTCAATGTGTCGGTTCGAGACAGATTCTTCCCGGCGGCAACAGCTATTGTTCGGCCGTGTGCTGCACCTATACCCAGAAACAGGTGATTTTGACAAAAGATCATTACGCAGATGCTGAGTGCACGATATTCCATAACGATATTCGTTCCTATGGGAAGGATTTTGAACGATATTTCCAAAGAGCTGAGAATCTTCCCGGGGTGCGATTCATAAGAAGCTATGTATCGATAGGAAAAGAGATTCCGGAAAGCGGGAATGTCACCATAAGATACTCTACTCCCGAGGATGGAGTAAAAGAAGAAGAATTCGATATGGTGGTATTATCCGTTGGATTGAATCCTCCCGCGGATTTCAAGGGTTTGGCAAGCAAGTTCGGCATCGAACTCAATTCACATGGATTCTGTAAAACCAATGCCGTCAACCCCATGGAGACCTCTCGCCCGGGAATTTTTGTCAGCGGGGCCTTCCAGGGTCCGGTAGATATCCCCGAGTCGGTTTTTAGCGCCAGCGGAGCTGGCTCGCAGGTTGGTGAACTCCTTGACTACAGGCGGGGAAATCTTGCCAAGGAAAGGATATATCCGCCGGAAAGAGATGCTTCCGAGGAGAAACCGAGGATAGGGGTCTTTGTGTGTCATTGTGGGGCCAATATAGGCAGGGTAGTGGATGTTCCTTCTTTGGTAGAATATGCCTTAACCTTACCCAATGTCGTCTACGCTCAGGAACAGCTATTCTCCTGTGCTACTAATTCCGCCAAAGAAATAACGGATATAGTAAAGGAAAAAGGGCTCAATCGAGTGGTTGTCGCTGCCTGCAGTCCCAGGACACTTGAACCGTTATTCAGGGACACGATTAGGGAGGCGGGAATTAATCAATATTACTTCGAAATGGCTAATATCAGGGAACATTGCTCCTGGGTACACTCTAAAGAAAAGGAAGAAGCCACACAGAAGGCAAAGGACATAGTCCGGATGTCCGTGGCCCGAACTGCCTTCTCAGAACCTTTGAAGGAAATGGAGTTGCCTGTAGACAAGGCGGCTTTAGTGGTTGGTGGCGGCATAGCCGGCATGACTTGCGCTCTCTCCATAGCCGGCCAGGGACATAAGGTCCACCTGTTGGAAAAGGATTTAGAGCTTGGGGGAATAGCACGAAAAGTGCACTATACCCTGGAAGGACTGGATGTTCAGGCCTATTTGCGTGATCTCATAAGAAAAGTATATCAACATCCCTTAGTACATGTATATCACGCTGCTACAATCACGAAAGCTACTGGCTATGTTGGGAATTTCGTAACCAGTGTTAAATATGAAAGAGGGCTTATAGATATAAAACATGGTGCAGCGGTTATCGCCATAGGTGCTGATGTATATACACCGACCGAGTACCTTTATGGAGAAGATGACAGGGTCATGACTCTGCTCGAGTTGGAGGACAAAATCGCCAAAGAAGAACCTAGGGTGATTGACTCCCAGAGTCTGGTTATGATCCAATGTGTAGGCTGCAGACAGGAGGACAGAAATTACTGCGCACGGATATGTTGTAGTCAATCTATAAAGAACGCTTTGAAACTAAAAGAGATAAACCCCGAGATGGATATCTACATTCTCTTTCGGGATATAAGAACCTATGGGTTTAGAGAGGATTATTACCGGGAAGCGGCAGATAAGGATATAAAATTCATCCGCTTTGAGCCGGATGATAAACCCCTGGTGGAAGCTGTCGAGGTGGATGGTCAGCGTCTTCTAAGGGTCACCGTGGCCGATCCTATTTTAGGTCAAAGGCTTGCTATAGATACGGAGTTAGTCGGTTTAGCCGCCGCGGTTATTCCCTCCGCAGCCACCGGGGAAATAGCCGGACTATTCAAGGTAGCTTTGAGCCCGGATGGCTTCTTCAAAGAAGCACATGTCAAACTAAGACCTGTCGAGTTTGGTACGGACGGCGTTTATCTGTGTGGGACTGCTCACTATCCTAAGTTTATGCAGGAAACGATTAACCAGGCCTACGGTGCTGCAGGCCGAGTCCTAACGCTTCTCTCACATGATACGGTCGTCGCCTCCGGCGCTGTTTGCGAAGTGGATGAGAATAAATGTATTTCCTGTGGGGCATGCATTACAGTGTGCACGTATGGCGCCATAGAGTTTCATGATACGCCGAAAGGCAAAAAGGCCATGGTTAATTCTGTTCTCTGTAAAGGAGATGGTTTATGCAACGCAATGTGTTCAACAAATGCTATACAATTAAAGCACTTTACCGATGAGGAACTCTTGTGTGAAATTGATGCGGCGCTTTTAGAGGAAGAGGAAATAACAAAGTGTTGTGTCAGGTGAAAATATTGTAGAAAGATACGAATCAATAAAACATGGATTGTGTAAGCATTAAGGTGAGGATGAATGGGTAAAGGAATTACATTTAAACCACGAATATTAGGTTTTGTATGCCATTGGTGAGCATACGGCGCTGCTGACCTGGCTGGAGTTTCCAGACTGCAATATACAACGGAGATGAGGCTTATTCGCGTCATGTGTTCCGGTAGGGTCGATCTTGGGTTTGTACTCCAGGCATTCTCAAAGGGAGCGGATGGGGTATTTATTGGTGCCTGCCATTTAAATGAATGTAATTATACTACTCATGGGAACTACCAGGCATTAAGCATGGTGAATATATTCAAAAAAATAATGCAGAATATAGGGCTGAACCCCGAAAGATTGAAGATCGGATTTCAGTCAGGCAGTGAAGCAAATCTTTTTGTCGAAAATGTTGGTATTTTTGTCAAGAAGGTAAAGGAGTTAGGACCTCTTGGCAAAAGCGAGGGAATTGAGGGAAATGAATTAAAGTCCAAACTTGAAGCAGTCCATAAATTAATCCCCTATATTAAGCTGGTGAAAAGGGAGAAACTCGCATTACGTCTGGATAAAGAAGAAGAATATAATGAACTTTTCAGCGGTGACGAGATAGACAGGTTATTTCGTGAAGTAATCTCCTACCATATTGATCCGGATAAGTGCCGGGCCTGTATGATTTGCCTTAAAAAATGCCCTGTAGAGGCGATTGAAGGTGGCAAGAACCGGATTCATGTAATTGACCAGGAGAAATGCATAAAATGCGGAACTTGCTTTGAAGCTTGTCCTCCTCGCTTTGGTGCGGTGAAAAAGATTTCCGGCGAGCCTGTCCCCCCTCCTATACCTGAAGAAGAAAGAACTCTGGTCCGAGTAAAGAAAAATGAGAATGATCCTTCTTAAGTCAACAGCATTGTCCCCCCGGGGACCGTCTACAAAAAAACCGAGAAAAAAGGAGAAGATCAATGGGCTTTGAACTGGGGCTTCCCGGGCAATTTAACGCGGCCGATTATTTTGTCGATCGAAATGTTCGAGAGGGCCGCGGCAATAAAGTGGCTGTCCTGTGCGAGGATCGCTCTTTGACCTATGCGCAACTCCAGGCCGGCATGAGTCGGATCGGCAACGGGCTGAAAGGCCTCGGCCTAAGGATGGAGGACCGCGCAGCGCTGTTGCTTCTCGATACCGAAATGTTTCCGCAGGCATTTTTCGGGGCCATCAAGACGGGTGCCGTCCCGGTCTGCCTCAATACGCTCATGCGGCCCGGAGATTATTTGTATTTCCTGAACGACAGCCGCACAAGGGTACTGATTATCGATGCCGAACTGCTTAATGTCATCGAGCCGATAAGGGAAAAGCTCCTGTTCCTCGAACACACCGTTGTGGTAAATGGGCCGGCGCCCGAATGGGCCATGTCTTTTGATCAACTGATCGAAGGGCGTTCGGATCAGATGGATATGGTGCCGACTACTCCCGACGATGCCTGTTTCTGGCTGTACAGCTCCGGTTCGACGGGTGCACCCAAGGGCGCTGTTCATCTGCAGCACGATATGGTCTATTCGGTTGAAACCTATGGAAAACAGGTATTGGGGATTCGGGAAGACGATGTATGTTTTTCAGCCGCAAAGCTGTTTTTCGCCTATGGACTGGGCAATGGGCTCTATTTTCCGTTCAGCGTGGGGGCAACGTCGGTGTATCTTCCGGCGCGGCCCACACCCGCCCTGGTCTACGATACCATCCGCCGCTACAGACCTACGCTCTTTTTTGGCGTTCCAACCCTTTATGCCGCTATGCTGCAGCAGGAAGGCAGCCTCGATGGAGTAAGGCTTTGTATATCCGCAGGAGAAGCGCTTCCAGCGGACATACTCAGGCGATGGGTGGAACGTCACCACGTTCAGATTGCCGACGGGATCGGCTCGACTGAAATCGCTCACATTTTCATCTCGAACTGCGCCGACTGCATAAAGCCCGGGAGCTCGGGCAAGGTGGTCCCTGGATACGAAGCCAGGATCGTAGATGAGAAATTCCAGGATGTGCCCGATGGGGAGATCGGTACATTGCTCATCAAGGGAGACAGCATTTGCGCTGCCTATTGGAATAAGCACGAGAAGACTAAATCCACCATTCTCGGCGAGTGGATAAACACCGACGACAAGTATTACAGGGATGAAGAAGGGTTCTATTACTACGTGGGACGTACCGACGACATGCTCAAAGTTGGAGGTATCTGGGTTTCTCCGGTAGAGGTCGAGTCCTGTCTGATCTCACATCCCGCAGTCCTCGAATGCGCGGTCGTCGGCGTGCCGGACCAGGATCGACTCATAAAACCCAAAGCTTACATCGTTCTCAAGCAGGGGTATTCACCGGATGCTCAAATGGAAGACGAGCTTAAAAATTACGTCAAAAAGCAACTCGCCCATTATAAGTTTCCTCGGTGGATCGAATTTATTGAAGAGCTGCCCAAGACCGCCACGGGAAAGATCAAACGATTCGAGCTGAGGAAGCTCGCACACGGGGACTGAGGCGGTCGGACCTCCGGCCGGGATTAGTGCGGCGGGTCGGCTTGGTAGGTATGCGGAAGGTTTGTTGCCTTTTGGACGTGTGAGGCGGCCACGAAAAAGTTGACGTACCTCGGGGGCGTGGCGCGAACTCTCAATGGGTCACTTTGCCGCTACGCCAAGACCCTGCAAAACCTCACGCATGTGGTTGATATGAGATTGAAGGTGAGACTCGTCAGAACCCCCGAGCACGCCGATCCAGATTTCCAGGGTCGGATATTCTCCCACCGGTGTGTCTTTGAGCAGCGGGATACACGCCTTTCGATCAAGTTGTTCCCGCGATAAGCCCTCCGCAAACTTGGACATACGATCATACTCCCTTTCCACCTCCGAAAGGAGTTGAGAAAATGTCATCCCGGCACGTTTCTCGGAGAAGAAAGAAACCCCTGGTTCAATGTCTATTTTGGGGATGTCCCGATCAAGAAAGGCCTGTAGGATCGGCATGTGGCCAGATTCTTCCGGCCCCCAAAGGTGAGAGAGGATTTCTTTGGGAGACCATCGCCCTCCGGGTGCGCGGGAGGCTGTTTTCTCGTCAAGCCCTTTGCATACTTTCTTTAGTTCGTCGATCTTCTGACGAATAGTTCGTGCCAGTTGATTCCCGATTGGAGTTGCCATGTTTTCATCTTCCTTCTCATGTCTATGATTGAGGTCCGAATTCCTCTCCGCCCTTGATTATAATTATGTATAATCATTACTTTACTTTCGCATCTACTTGAAATGCAGTGCATTTAAACACAGGCGGGGAAACCCATGGATCGAAAGGTCGGTTCCAGATCAGGAAATACAAGAGCCTTGAGGCGATGAAGGATGAAGAGTACCGTTACTGGCAGGGGAGGCTCGCCCCCGCCCCCGCGTGTGCCGGGGCCATCGGTGTTCTGGCTGCGCTAATCCCGGCCGGCGGCCGCGCCGCGCCGCTTAACCAAGCTTTTTTGTCAGGTTGATGAAATCGCTTCTCTCGAAGTCCAGGGTCCTGAAAAAGGAAAGCAAGTCCGTGGAATCCCACCTGACGGAGGTATAAACGCGTGTAATTCCCTGCGATTCGTAGGTTTTAAAGATTTCGGTGGCCAAGCGCGCGCCTATGCCCTGGCCCATGTGCCTGGGGTGTACGCCCATGGTCGCGATCCAGGCGCTCTTTTCTATCCCGAAGCCCAGCGTCAGGATATAGCTGATCATGAACCCTATGACCCTGTCGTCCAATTCCGCAACGAAGCAGGCGGAATCCTTTCCTTGAGCGTGTGCCTGAATAAGTGTGGCGAAATCGGCCTCGACGGGTGTTTTGGTAATCTCACTGTAGATATTGGATATTTCTTCGGAATCTTCCGATCTCATCGGTCTGATGCGTGCGATTCTGCCATCTGGATCCATATCTTCCCCGTGTTTTTCCCGGTGGGATTTCAATCTATTCGTATTACTTTCACTCGATGGCCGACCCAATCCGGAGGCAGGTAAATCCTGCCGCTGTTACCGCTGAGCTTGACCTGTTTCTCAAGCATCTCTTCGCCGAAGACTTCGAACTTGACCATCTTGTGAGCAGCCTCGGGAAGGTTTTCCGGATCGAGCGTCTTTTCGGCCGGGGTGTCTCCGGCGGTTGTATTTCTTTCCATCGACTCTTTTACCTGCCTCATTGACAGCTTCTGTTATAAGTAAAATCCTCAAGCGGTCGGAGCATCAATTGCCGTCAATGGATCTCATTCATACACGACTTCAGGGTACCATTAGCCTGTGGAAAAGGGAAGCGGGAAGCTTTTGCTCCCTGCTCCACCCATGCCGTATCTCGCCTCATCCTATTCTTATCACCTTTACCCGGCAGCCGACCCAGTCCGGAGGCAGGTAAACCCTGCCACTGTTGCCACTGGGTTTGACCTGCTTTTCGAGCATCTCTTCGCCGAAGACCTCAAATTTAACCTTGCGGAGGGTGGCTTCGGCCTTGTTCCCCGGCGAATGATCGGTATTGACCGGCTTCATCACGGCGGTTTCCATTTCGGATTTCTCCTGTAAGTTCTTCCATGCTGCGCAACGGTTTGTCGAAAACAGTGTAAGTCCTGCCGACCTGTTCGGGCGCCTGGCAGTCACTGTCGCCTATCGAGGGCAGCCCCGCCGCTCGCGATGAAAGTTGATCTTGACTAAATACATTATAGCTGTATTATAGCTCTTAACTCGTCCATGACCAAGCAAAAAGTATCCCTGGTGAGATGGGTTTGGGGTAAACATCTCCGGAATGGAGGGCAAGCCGTCTGAAAGACGGGCGCCCGTTAACCGCTTGGGCGCACGGACAAAAATTCTCACCAGAGGGAAAAAATTCTCACCACAGACGGGAAATGGTCCGGACAAGAAAAGAGCACTGAGAAATGAAAACAGGCACGCAGGAAAAAGCGCAAGCAAACCGGGACCTGGCTTTTAGTTTTGTCCGTTTGTTCAATCGCTTTCCTCTGTGACCTCTCCTTGTCCGGACCATGCCCCGTCTCTGCGGTGAATGATTACCGAACGAACAGGAGAACCGACATGTCCGAGCTCAAGTATCTCAAGTTTCAAAAAACAAATGGTGTGGCGTACGTTACTTTGGTGCGTCCAAAGCATAACGTGATGAACATCGATATGATGAACGAGATCAATTCCCTGCTCGAAGCGCTGGGCTCGGACGACGAACTCAAATGCCTGGTGATCCTCGGTGAGGGGAAGAGCTGGTGTGCCGGAGTTGAAGTGGGCGATCACAAGCCGGAGATGGCCCCCGGAATGATAGCCGTTTTTGACCGCATGCTTGAGCTGATCCAGCGGTTGGACGTACCCTCCATTGCAGCGGTTCATGGCGCCTGCCTGGGCGGGGGCATGGAGCTTGCCATAGCCTGTGACATCGTGGTCGCTTCGTCAAACGCCAGGTTCGGCCAGCCGGAAATCAAGCTGGGCTTTTTCCCGCCGTATGCTGTGGTGCGGCTTCCGGAGCTGGTTGGGACCGCCAAGGCCATTGAAATATGCACTACCGGCAGAATTTACACTGCACGGGAAGCCTTAGACCTTGGGTTTGTAAGCCACGTTGCCGATGAGGACAACTTCAGTCAAAAGCTCGACGGCCTGGTTGAAGATATCTGCGGCAGCAGCCCGCTGATTATCCGGATGAACAAGCGCGCGGTAAAGATGACCAAAGGGTGTGAATTCAGGGAAGCTGCCAAAAAAGCAAACGACTATTTCCTCAACTCGCTCATGAAGACTGAAGACACCATGGAGGGAATACGGAGCTTTGAAGAAAAACGCAAGCCCGTCTGGAAAAACCGATGAGACAATGAGATAAAAAAACCACCGCAGAGACTCAGAGAGCACGGAGAAAAGAAAACGGGCATGCAGGAGAAACCGAGAGCAAACAGGGACCTGGCTCTCAGTTTTGTGTATGTTTGTTCAATGGCTTTCCTCTGCGTCCTCTCCTTGTCCGGACCATGCCCCGTCTCTGCGGTGAAATCTTTTGCGTAGGAGAAACGATGGATAGGCAAAGGCCCGCGCTCCTGATCATAGATATGGTCAAGGATAATTTCGACGAAGGGAAAAACCTTCCCATTACCCCCTTCGCTCGAAGGATTATTGGTCCGATAAACAAGCTGATCGATGTCTTCAGGAAGGAAAAGTGGCCCATTGTTTTCTCGACGGACGCATTTCGAAAAGAGGATTTTATTTTTACAGGTCGAATGAAGCCCCACTCCCTGGCTGGAACCCAAGGGGCTGAAGTTATCGAGGACCTCGAGAGGAAGCCCGAGGATCTGTGGCTGCCAAAACCGAGGTTCTCTGCCTTTTTTAGCACGGACCTGGCTCAGAGGCTGAAAAAAGATAAGGTTACACTCTGCGCGGTGGCCGGTATTGCAACAAACTTCTGTGTCCTTACCACCGTTATGGACGCCCTCTGCCACGATTTTCAGGCCGTCTTGCTGGAAGACTGTTCAGCCAGTTGGTCGGAAGAAATCCATAACCAGGCCGTGGACATCTACCGCCGCAATCCACTCTCTCCGCTATTCAAGGTTTGCAGTTCCACGCAACTTGCGGCTGACCTGGGCGTAAGCGCCCCCGAACAACTGCGTGCATAAGAGCGCCCTGATGTAGTCTGGATATTCCGGGGACATGCACGATCCAAGGCGAAATCAAACACCTTGTGGACTTGCACAAGGCTAGATCTTTATAAAAATCCGCTTTCGCCACATAATCCATGCGATGAGATACATAAACAGGAGAGTCATGAACGCGTAGAGCAAAGAAGCGGTTTCCGACTGCACAACGGGGCTACACAAGTTTTGGAACACGAATGACTGGCAGTCTATATCTTGCGCCAGGGCCACGGGCAGATTCACGGACCTGAGTGTGTTATCGAAGACTTCCGATAGCACATATACGGTGATAGGATTGAGTCCGAGTATAATGAACGGTTTAGTCCATCGGGAAAATTCTGCGATATCGATCAACCAGTGAAAGAATGCCAGGCTGACAAGAGCCATCCCAGCCATGAATATGCTGAAGGTGCTCGTCCAGATGCTCTTGTTTATCGGCAGCCAGCGATCGAGTATGTAACCGGCGATGAGCAGAACCAGGCCGGCGCATACCATTCCGGCAACTTTTCTGTACCCGGGAAAAGAAGAACTGAGCCATTGTGCCGTGAGCACTCCGAAAAGAGTAGTAGCGACTGCGGGAATTGTGCTCACAATCCCTTCCGGGTCCCATGCACCATCATAATATGACCACATGTGCCCGCTAAGAAAAAGCGAATCGATCCAGGCGGCAAAATTCTTCCCCGGCTCGAGCACCCCTGCGCCGATTCCCGGCACTGGTATGAACCGCATCATCAGCCAGTAGGAGGCAAGCAGGCCGATAAGCCATAAGATGCGGCCTCTCAAACCGGCTTTCAGCACAATCAGCGAAGTAATAAAATAGCAGACGGCGATTCTTTGCAGAACTCCGGGTATGCGAATGTCTGAGAGCTGAAATGACGGAAAGCTGTTAATAAAAAGCCCAAGCGCGAACAGAATAATAGTTCGTCTCAGGAGCCGGACTGTAAATGCCGAATTTGATATGCCTTTTTCTGCTTGCTTTGCAATTGAAAAGACGAGCGAAACTCCAACTATGAAAAGAAAGGATGGAAAGACAGTGTCGGCAAAAGTCCATCCATTCCAGATCACATGACTCAGAGGTGCATAGACTGTCCCGGGGTCCCCGGGGCTGTTCACTAGTATCATCAAGGCGATTGTAAAGCCGCGAAAGGCGTCCAGCGAGACCAGGCGTCCCTCAGGGACAGCAGGACCGGAATCGGAGGTGGGGTGGGGCTCACGTTCGAGGCGTTTTTCAGCCGGAGACCAAAAGTATCCCTGCTGTTTCGGTTTCTCATTTTCAAAACGCTTCTGTTGGGGCGGCGCCAAGGTACTCAATAAAACGATCCTCACCACGAAAAATCAAAACCGCATAAAGCGGCACTTTCTTAATCTAAGTCA